>Ga0265295_1000634_pt1 | contig 68873 bp, 64 predicted proteins | sample Munlansysbiofilm_FD_192503 | JGI IMG/M metagenome (GOLD analysis project Ga0265295, IMG submission 192503) | Leachate microbial communities from a municipal landfill in Southern Ontario, Canada - Methane capture system biofilm | ecosystem: Engineered > Solid waste > Landfill > Unclassified ...
GCTGTTGCTGCCATTCCTTGTTCCATAACGAATTGTTTTTGTGAAAAAGCAAATGCTTTTTCATATATTTCTGCCCAAGTAAGTTTTTCTGTCTCAAATAGCAGTTCAATTGCACCACCAATACGCTGGTAGCCAGGATTATTATCGAAAAAAGCTACAGCTGTTGCAAGCCAATCATTTTGTGGCTGGCAATCAGAGTCCGTAAACGCATAAATATCTCCCTGTGCAATAGACAGAGCTTTATTTCGAGCCGCATAGGATCCGGTTTTTTTTTCCTCAAGTAATTTACAATTTTTAGGTATGATTAGACTACCAGGCACTTTATCTTTTGGATCATTATTGACCACAATAGTTTCAAAATTTTCTTGAGGGTAGGTTTGAGAACTCAAAGCGTTAAGACATAATTGTAGTCTTTCCCAATCACGATAGGTAGGTATAATAACACTGACCATAATATGGTTATTAGGGGCTATATTATTTTTTGGGGCTGGTTTAGACATTGAAGCTCACTCAATAAATAGCAATAGCGTTGATAAGTTATTATTCATTTTAATTTATCCTGACCCCAGACAACAATTGTAAAATATTTGTTTTTTGTGCTGTAGTTGATTTGTCGCTGAGTAAAATTTCCTCCAGGGACTTATTGCTTATTTTTTTAGCTAATTGTGAATTTTTGGTTGTATAGTCTTGCACAGCCTTCTTCCATTGTGGGCTGTTAAATAATCGTTGCCAATCACCCCATGGCCCTTGATTACCTCTGATTAAACCCACGCGCTTTGCAATGTGGCGATAAAACCAAATTATAAATTGCAAGGGCATATTGGCCCACCAACTAAAGTAAGGCAAACGGCCGTCTGCATGGAGCTGCCATTTGCTAGGTTTAAGGTAGGGCTTCATTGCCTTATGAAATAAACGGCGGTTGAGCTTCCAGCTGGTAGGTACAGCAGCGGAAACCTTGATGACTTCTTTACACATAAAAGGCTCGTAACTTTTAAATAACCTGCGAGTGACATAAAGGTTTGGAAATTCTTTACACATACTGGCAGGATAAAAATGAAACCATTCATCCGCACTTGTTGGTCGTAATTTTTTAATTTGTCTGTATCTTTCTTCCTGCCTGCCTTTGACTAAATCTTTATATCTTATGAAGTCTGCCAACTTCTTAAATCGCAACCCACAAGGATTTGATTTTTTAGATTTTATTTGAGGCATAAATGGCAAGTGACCATAACCTTTAAATTTTTTAACATTTAAGCCCTTTAATACCGTATCAGCAAGAAACCCACCAAATACAGCTGTATACTCAGCAAGCTTAAATTCTTTATCAAAGCCCAGACTGTGCGCATGGATATATTGGTGTCCGTTACCTACCAGGTCTGTTGCTTCAGAAAGAATATCCAGATAATGCGTTTTAGAGCGATACCCTACGTTAAACTCAGCTCCGTAAATTGCAGCCACTTTACCGGCAATCCCACCTTCCCTGTTCATATGATCAAGGAATATATAGGAGTTTCGCTTTAATTTATTTGGCAATAGTCCAGCCAAGGCACGACTGTCTTCACCAGCACTAATAAAATGAGCGACTTGGTCCATATTTTGTGTTACACGTTCCACAAAATCTGAAATACCTTCTCGCAAATATTGGGACGCTGAATTTATACTTTCAAACTGTATGCTCTCCGTTGGCAACCAATAATGTTTGGCACTGCATTCACTTATACTAATGGTTATCAAACTACTAGAGGAAAGTTGTTTTATATTGCGGTAAATAGTGTGTGGGTATGTAACAACATCATTTAATGCAAAGTCAGCAATAGACACCTCATCAATATTGTATGTTTGTTGGCTAGATTTTGCCAATGCATCGATATGTGTTCCTAAAGCAAACTGTTGGTTATCTTGATATATATACACTGGGATAAACGACATAAGATCTGTAATTACTTGTGCACTTCTTTCGTGTTTATTCACTAGTAAAAAAGTAAATGGACCACTTAAATCTTCGTCCCACTCTATTTGTTTTTCTAGGATCCAGCGTTGATAGATCGATTTAGTAGCTTCATTGGAATTTTCTTGAGTCAAAAACTTGTTATCTTGAAAATATAAAACCGGCCCGCCTATAGCAATAAAGATGTGTCGTTCATTTTCAAACGGCATAAAGCCATTATAGCGATTTACTGCAACAGCTAAGCTGCCCCACTGACCATGAAATTCATGAACCTGTGGAGGGTGAGCATGATAAATAGACTGGATTTGCTTGGCTAGAAATCCAGCTTTCAGCTGTGTAGAAGAGAATAGATAGTCGCTCATTGACTTTCTAAGGCATTATTTCATCAGCTACTTTTTCAAAAATAGGTCCAGAGGTGAATTCATGAAAGCCAATCCCATTGTAATACCCATTCCATTCCATAACCTGTACTTTGTTGTTTTTATCAACAGTCATATCCCAGCCAATGCAGCGTACAAAAGGGACTTGCTGATGTAAGGTTTTTGCTGTCTGTACTAGTTTATCCCATTCTGGAATTATAAATCCTTGAAAGCTTATACCGATACCAAAGTGTTTTTCTATTTTTTGCCAATTTATAAAGTAACCTGTTGATCCTAACGCTCCACTATTAATATCTACAGGAACATACACAGCATCTGCAGACCTCACATAATCTAATTTCCCATAATTAAATTTAAAAAATCCAGCGAGTATTTCAATATCACCATTTTTTTTGCAAAAAGTTGTCACTCTAATAGTACCTACACTTTGTCCATGAAATTGATTAAAGAAATCATGTTGTTCGATAAAATATTGAAATACACCATTGCCCAACTTTATAATTTTATCTATTGTAAAATTTTTTTTATCAAAAACATAAATACCCTTTCCTTGACAAGACTTGTCTATTTTAAAAATGATTTTATCGTGATGTGAGAACAAGTAATCCTGTATTTCTTCTAAAGGTATAATGCTAAATTCAGAATTCAAAAAAAGTCCATTTATATATGAACCTATGTCGGGAAATGCATCTGATCTAAAAAACTTTTTATTTAACGGTTTATATCTTGCTGCTTGACCATAAAATCCCTTTAACTTTGGCAGGAGTACTTCGAAATAATAATTCTCAGGTATATACCCTTCTACCCCTCTGCCAGCTTGACTATAAACATATAACCATGGTGCATATTTTTTATGCCCAAATTTTTTTTGAGCATACCTATCTATTTCCTTTTTTTCTTGAGTACTTAACTTACGTCCAGAATCATGCTCGAGTTCCTTCAATATGCCTAGGGCTTGTTTATTACTCCTAAAATTGAATAGATAACTTCTTAAAAAATTTTTTAATCTAATAAGATAAGATAGATAGCGTTCCCTGTGAAGCATATAGCCTCCCTGTTAATATTGCTTACTATGTATCAATCTTTTAAATATTAAGTTTATCACGTTATATAAAACATGAGCTATATTTTTTAGGCTCTTGAATAAAGCAGAGGCCCAAAAGACTAAAATCTCGTTAGGCAATAAGAAACAAGTATATTCATCGTTCAAAAATTTTTGAAGCTAAATTTCAGCAGCTACATTTTTGAAAATAGGCCCTGAGATGAATTCATGGTAGGTAATCCCATTGTGGTAACCGTTCCATTCCATCACTATTACATCATCATTTTTATCTATAGCCATATCCCATCCAATACACCGAACAAAGGGAACTTGTTGATGTAGCATTTTTGCTTTTTTTAATACCTTATCCCATTCTGGAATTACTAACCCCTGAAATTTTATTCCTGTATCAGGATGTTTACCCACTTCTTGCCAGTTTGGGAAATGAGCTATCGAACTTAAAACTCCAGTTTTAACATCTATATCAACTTTCATGGCATTGTCAGCTTTCACAAAATCTAATGGCCCATGACTAACTTGTAAGTATCCAGCGAGCATTTCAATGTCACCATTGTTTTTGCTAAAAGATGTAACTCTAATGGTAGCTACACTCTCTTTGTGAAATTGATTAAAAAACTCATGTTGCTCAATAAAATATTGAAAAACACCATTGCCTAATTTTTTAATTTTATTGATGGAAAAATTTTCTTTGTTGAAAATATAAACACCTTTTCCTTCTTGAGAATTGTCTATTTTATAAACTACTCTATTTTGACCTGAGAATAAATAGTCGTGCATATCCTCTGGAGGTATAATTTCATATTCAGAGTTTAAAAACAGCCCATTGATATAAGAACCCAAGTCTGGAAAAGAATTGCAAGTAAAAAACTTTTTATGCAAAGGTTTGTAGCTAGATGCTTGACCATAAAATCCTTTTAACGCTGGAAGAAGAATCTCTCCATAATAATTATCAGGCATACATCCTTCTATCCCTCGACCTGATTTACTATAAACATATAACCAGGGGGCATATTTTTTATGACCAAAAGTACTTTGAGCATACTTATCTATTTGCCTTTTTTCTTGGACACTAAGTTTCTGGGTAGAATTTAGGTCCAGTTGTTTTAAGGCACTTAAGGCCACTTTTTTATGCCTAAAATGATAAAGATAGCTTTTTATAAATTTTAATAGCTTCTTTAAAATAAACATATAGGTCCTTTATTTAGTAAAACTTTTTAAAAAAATATTGATCAGCATATACTTGTTGTTCTTTCATAAATAAAAAACTTTTAAGCACAACTAAAAAAATAATTGCAATACTGATCAAAACTCCAGTTGTACTATCAAAGCTTTAGTAGTGTTGAAAACTTATTTTAAATATATGGTCCACTTTTAACAATAGACTTTCCACAACCTTCTATAGGTGCTTAAAATTACAAACTGAATAATTAGCGTTTTTTTGTATAACTCCTCAAGGTCAGCAGCAATGACCTTCCTGACTTATTACAAGTATTAACAATTTCACCCTGTAAACATTTTCATCTCAGTAAAAATACCTTTTAAAGGCAGGCTTTAGCAGAGGCTTTAATATTTTTCTTAATGAACTAAAAAACAGCTGAAAAGGTCTTTTAACACAAACTGGATCCAATCCGAAACGCCTAACAAAAATATTAAAAACCTCTATGAGCTCTCTTTTTTTACGCCGCCAACGATCTACCCGCCTAAAAAATTGAGGTATTTTTTGGTCAAAGCTAATAGACTGAACATCCTCTAAACATTTAAGCCATGCAGTTGTTGATTCGTAGCCATGCAGTATTAAATCACTACTTATGTCACCGTGGATTTCAATCTGGCTTTTTACTCGAGGCAAATGTCTTTTCCATCTCCCTATCCCAGCTGGTGTAATGGGTCGAACAGACTTTAATGCCTTAATCGAATCCTCACTCGGTTTTGCATGTAGATGATACTCACTAAACTTGTAAGTTTCTTTTAAAAAAGGAATTCTATCTTTTATTTTTTTTTGTATAAGGTCAGGATCTGTAACAAAATCTTCATATTTAAAATAAACAAACCTTGGATGAATAAATAACTTTGGAAAAATTTTTATAAACTGTTTCCAGTAGCTCAATCCCGTCCAGTATATATCCGGCTTTAAACCATGTTTGCTTACAATGGAGTCCCTCGGATCACGAATAATGCAAATCACATATAAATTTTTATTGAGTTTAAGCGGCCATTTAACAGCAGCCATCTCACCTGGTTGTTTTGTAAGAAAAATATTACCTACCAATGGCTCATCAGTACATATTGATGCCTCATGCTCACAGTGATGATCAATTTCGAAGCAAGTATGCATTACTTCTGTCAATAAGGTTGTACCAGTGCGAGGGCCACTGCCTATTATATGAATTCTTTTCATAACTTATACTCCCGACAACCCATGTATTTGCCCCTGAACTAGGCAAAATCTATATCAAAAATGTTTTTAATCCTGTTTTCTTTTTGGTCACAACAACCAAAATAATATTCCATGCAATCAACGATGCAGTATAGCCAATCGCTGCTCCAAACAAACCATAACTAGGAATAAGAGTTGCTGCTAAAATAACATTTAATACCAGAGCAACAATTGCACTGCTAACTGTAGCCTTATCGTTTCCAGTCATATTAAGGACCAGAACCACCGATCCACAAGAAGCATTAATAAGTTGACCAATGCACAAAACCACCAGTGCTGTAGCTGCCGCTAAATACTCAATCCCAAACATGAGTCTTATCAGTGGTCTGCCCCAAACAATAAATACAACCGCTACAGGCAAAGAAACAGCAACAGCTCCACGAGTGGTCAAGGTTATCATACGTTGTAATTTTTGTATGTCACCACTTTGATACAGCCTGGCAACCTGTGGTGCTAGAGCCAGGTTTATGGCTGTCAGCCCAAAAGAAACCAGGCTCGCTCCAGTAGATGCTACTCGGAACAGTCCAACTTCTTCGGCACTGCCCAGCATACCCAGTAGCAATATCGTTGTTTGGGAATCGAGCATGCGTAATCCAGCAAAAACACTGAGTGGCAGCAGGCTCCATAACCAGGGCTTAATGTTGTATTCAGCTTTGGAGTGTTTTGCCTGTTGTGGTAAGGCGTTAAATAGTAAAAAAGTACCAAGCAAAAAAGCAACTACAGCAGCAGCAATGTTGAATTGTATTGCGATAATGGCCGTAATTTCATTATGTAGCAACATGGCCATACACAACAAGAAAATCATAATCATAGGGCGAATGATTTGCTCTGGTATTTGCGAATTAACCACCCAGCGCAATCCTCTCAATGCTCCGGTACGTATACCCTCAAAGGCTATAATGGGCAGTAACCAAAGTGCCCATAAAAATGAACGAACCTGGACAATATCTTTATCCGCCCAAATATAAAAAGCTATGCTTGCAGCAAGCATAGCCACTATGATTGAGTAAATAAAAACAAAGCCATTACTTAGCTTGAGCAAACCTTTGATGAGTCCCCAGTGTTGGCTAGCCTGGTTTCTTGCTGTTTCGCGTACCAATAAAGTGGGCAGTCCTGCTTTAGTTGGCAAGCCAAGCAGTGTCACCAGGCTGAGCACAAAGGAGTAAACACCATAATTTTCCGGTCCCATGGTTCTGGCCAAAAGCACACCGCTTATCAACATCAGCACCATGTTGACAGCACGCACAATGGCTGCTCCGCCAGCACCTTTGAGCATCTGAGCTTTTAATCCATCACCCTTGAAATGCTGGAGTAAGCTCATTTAAGTTGATCCATAATCTGCTGTACCAACTCTTCTGCGGTATAGCTGAGGGTATCCAGGAAAATTTCTGGGTTTTCTGGTGGCTCATATATGCTGTCAATCCCGGTAAATTTTTTAATCTCACCCTTTCTGGCCTTTTTATACAACCCTTTTGGATCACGCTGTTCGCAGATTTCCAGCGGAGTATTAACGTAAGCCTCAATAAATTCACCTTTTGTAAACAGCTCTCTGGCAGCGTTGCGGTCTGATCTGAAGGGTGAAATAAAGGCAGTAATTACGATCAAGCCGGCTTCTGTGAACAATTTGGCCACTTCTGCCACTCGGCGAATATTTTCTGTACGATCGTGATCACTCATGGTCAGGTCTTTACAAAGACCATGCCGAATATTGTCGCCATCAAGCAGCATACAATGGTAGCCTTCTTTGTATAATGCCTGTTCCAATACATTGGCCAAGGTAGATTTTCCAGAACCTGACAAACCAGTTAACCAGATACATTGTGGTGTTTGGCTTTTTTGAGTGGCCCGGTGCGTTGGAGTAATGGTTGTGTGGCTCCAAATCACTTGGGTTTTGCTTAGATTTGTTTGTATAGCAGTGCAGTCATTCATGACTACTTTTTTATTGGGAGCAATGATTGTATCAATCACTTGTGAATACTTCATGTATATAGTTTTATTTTTTATATTAACTAGGTTTATCTTTACTCAAACTTGGCTGACCACAAATCCTTTTTTTCTTCTTTATTCCATTGCCCAGTTCGGTATTTAACTACCTCATATTTAGGCAGTATTTTTTCTGTATAACCAAGATTTTTATATTGTATGCCATGGTCTTTAAAAGCAAAACTGATGTTATCAAATTTATATTCCTGTCTTTTTTCAGGGATATCTTTGATATTTTTCGGATGGAGCAAAACAAAAAATCTATACTTCATATCCACTTGATCACCAGTAGTACTATAATACACTAACTTATCTTCAAGTTTAAAAACATTAAAGTATCCTATCCCCTCTCTAATTCTAATATAATTGGCTTTAATCATGGCTGACTGCTTTTGTGCTTGCATAAATTTTTCTATAATTCGCCCATAAGTGCTATTGGTCTCCACAGGCAGAGTATCTTTATGCACATAAAATACATTCACAGTATTTTTTACATTGGGAAAAAAGATCAGCCAAGCCCCAAGGCCCAGGCTGACCAGGGTTGTTTCCAGGGCACGAGGCCTAGTGAGAAAATCAGGCAGGGTCAATAATGGGCTTTGTCTTTTAACCATCAAAAAAACATTTATGGGCAAGAGCAACAGCCCCCAATAGCTGATCCAATTCAATGCAGTTTCTTTAAAGGCCTGTTGCAAAAAAGAGGTGGGCGCGTCAAAAAACAATTCTGGATACAGATGAAAACTGGTCCCAACCATGGTCTGCATGGTTTTATTGAGTTCATAATAACCAAGATTAAAAATAATAAAGACACTAAAAAATGCCAGAACCATAACTTTTCTGGTTTGAGAGGTCAGGGCATATCCAGCCAGAACTACAAAACCAAAAAAGCTGAGCACATGCCACCAAAAGCCCTGCTCAGCAATAAAGTATTCATTAATAGCAGTTATGAATAAAACATTGGCCACCAGGGCCATGATTAGTGTATATTTTTTGCACATGATATTTACTGATAAATAAATTGGTAGGTTAAGAGCGCGAGGCATGACCATAAATAAAATTTATTGTCTTATTCTTCTTTGGTAATCCTGGTGCAGACTAGAATCAACGTGACTTTGGCCTTTGGCCAATTGTCATCCTCGTACAACGGACCTGTGCCAGGTAGTGCTAGATCCATCTTATTCCTGGACTGCTTTGTCAAAGACTCCTCGCAGTGACTTCCGTCATCTGTGGTCAACACCATCAACTATCAACCATGAACCAATAGAACCTGGACTTACCATAAAATGGCACAAGCCACGCCTGCACTAAAGTCAGGCTTCACCTTAAACTTTTGTAATAAAACTATGTACGTTCCTGCCTTCTATTCAGCACCGCCACCCGAATTAAAGCAGCCAGGACTCCCAGCATTGACCCTGCTACCAAACCAATGGCCACGATGAGCTTGCGCTTGGGTTTGACGGCTTGGGCAGCTTGAGTGGCTTGTTGGTCAATACGCACCAAGTGTAGATCCTTCATGTTCACCTTAATATTTTTAAGGCGAGCAATTTCTCTTTGTAGGTCAGCTAGTTCTGCTAAAAACAAGTCTTCATTTTCACGTTGTTTGAGCACTTCAATACGCCGGTTATGCTCCAATATTTTTAGTTCTTGTTGAATTTCAACAATACGGCCACTGGTAAAATCATCACTTTTTCTGGATAACAAGGCATCCTTTTCAGCCTGCAAAGCTTCTGTGCCCATAAAATATAAAGGCCACTCCTGATTAGTTACTTCCGTCTTAATCAGGCTGCCGGTTGCTGGTATTTTTGCATCATCTAAACTTGAAGGTGTTGTTGGTTTTTTTATACCCAAAGACTCAGCAATACCCATGGCTTCATCTAATTGGGTAATGCGATTTTCACGCCGAGTTTGTAAACTTTGGCGAATGGCCGTCAACTCATCCTTGAGCTTTAATTCTTTTAGTTTATCCTCTTCGCTCAGACTGGCGATTTGAGCATCTTTTTCAGTATGATAGCCAGAGCGCAATGCTTCTAATTGCTGATTGATAAGCATTAATTTGTTGGCAATAATTACTTCCAAATCAGCATTTAAATGGTCACGCTCACTATCAATGGCCTGGCGCACCAGCCCATTGACAATGGCCGGACCATCAACACCTCGTGGGTATTCAAATTGCAAGCTTACAAATCTACTAAAGCTTTCCTGCTTTTTCTCATCAGGTCGTAAAATCTTAATGGCTTTTTCATTAATGCGTTCAAAATTTTGCTCAAAGCTATAGTTATCCTTTATCAGTTCAGCAAATAATTTCTGATTTTGTTTAAAAAATTCAAAACGCAGAGCATAGGACTCCAGAGAAGCCCCCACTCGGGTTAAGGCTTCATCAGGCGTTAAAGTATAAATACCTATATTGTTGAGCTCATCCAAGTCCTTAATTTGTGCGGGCTTAAGCACACTGGTGCCTTGATATATGGGGGTGGCCCACAAGGCATAGATCAAAGCCATCAGGGTGCACAGACCACTGATGATGATAACTAAAACTTTTTCTCGCCAGATATTTTGGGCCAACTCAAACAAATCAATTTCATCGTCAGGCACTGACCTGACAGTCAGCTGATCTTGGTTCATCTAGCTCTCCTGATCCAAGGTTAGGCATTAAAATTTATAGTAAAAAAATAAAATTGTTTACTGGCAACCCACTCGCCCCTAACGTGGTCAGGGATAATGCAGTTTTTTTTAATTTTGGTCCAGGGTCATTTGAATTCATTTATGATTTTCTCACTCTAAAACCCAAATCCAAATAAAAAGCTGAGCACATGCCAAGATAGCCAGGATCAGCATGGTGAGATAGACTTTGCCCGGCGTGGTTCTATCATCCAAAGTTATCGCGAGTGTAACAGCGTAGCGTGGCGATCCATCTGCTGTCCTGTCTGGATTAGCGCAGCGCTTCCCGCTTCGATTCCTCGCGGTCGCATTGCCCCTGGTGCATCAATGTCATCCTGCACGTTAGTTGCAGGATCCAGGTATTTCATGCCTTAGTCATCCCCGTGCCAACGGGCTTGTGCCATTTATGGTAGATCAACGTCTTATGCCTTATCTGGATTCTACCATAAATGGCACAGGCTCGACTTCGCTTTGCTTTGCGCGGAATGACCAAGGCATACACTTTTTTATCCGTGTTCATCTGTGTTCATCCGTGGTTTGCCCATAACTCTACCCAAGTCGTTGCGAGTGTAACAGCGCAGCGCGGCGATCCATCGCGAGCAAAGCGTGGCGATCCATCTGCTGTCTTTTCTGGATTGCTTCACTCCGTTCGCAATGACGCGGTGCATCAATGTCATCCTGCACGTTAGTTGCAGGATCCAGGTATTTCTTGTCTTTAGTCATCCCCGTGCCAACGGGGATCAACGTCTTATGCCTTACGCTCCGCACGAAATGACGCTGCCCAGCGATGAGGGAGCACCTCTATCCCTATTTTATTTGCTGAATCACCTGCATAAAAAACTGAGCAGACCATAAATCCAATTCCCGTGAATCACGAATAAACGGTAAAACATCTGCTTTAGCCTTTGTAATATCAAGACAGGCTATGCGTTGTTCTAACAAATTTATAACTACATCCAGAGTGAGATATTCAGGGAACACTATGTTTTTGCTCTCTAAAAATTTACAGCTTTGCTTAAGTCTTGCTTGTAGGTGGGTTAAATCAGGTTTTGTATTTTTACTGATATGCCAAACAAGATCATACCAGTCTCTGCCTTTAAGACGATTTCCCCAGGCTCTACATAAAACAGCGTGTAATTTTCCGGAAAACAAACTGGGCAGGGTGAAGGCTTTAACGCTATAAGCCCTGGGAGTCAGACGAAGTATCTCTTCTGTTGTAAATAATAGAGGCGGGTCAGTGTCCACTTCTAGCTTAATCTTTACCAGCTGTTCTTTATGAATTACTTGCGTAATTGCTGGTGGTGCTTGAATATTAATCAGGTGTTCTAATGTATTACCTTTAATAAATGCCGATGCTATGGCGCTATTTGGATTGTTCTTTTTTATTTCAATGCGCACATCAAAACCATAGGCGAGCAATGTTTCTCTGATTGCTTGCTGAAAAGGAGAAATATCAAATTGTAGATTAGGCTTGAGTAAAGAAAAATCTAAATCTTCAGAGAATCTAGGTAGTTGATGTAATATTCTTAAAGCTGTGCCTCCATAAAAGGCAGCGTGCTTAAAAAAACCAGCTTCATATAAAGCCAGCAAGACAATTTCTTGTAAAATTTCGCGCAAAGCATCATAGCTTGAGTCAGCATTAGTTAAGTCATAGCGCTCAAGCATATTGAGGATAGCTGGATGAGTCATAGTAATTTTTTCTTTAATACTTTTACCAGGGTAGCTAAATTTTGAGATCTGTAGGCCCTGGCTATGATTTCTATCAAGTTTATATTCAGTGAACCTGAAAACTCCGCCCGCAAATCTTCTTTCAAGTATTCCAGCATTTGCTGTTGAGTAAGGGTTCCCAGTCCCCGTTCGTAACGTATCTTATCGCAGAGCGCCTTTTCTAGAGTTGCGACAAATCGCCCGCCTTCAATAGTATCAAAATGCCAGTCAACCCCCAGGGAATAAGCTTTTAAAGGAATTTTTTTATAGCTGAATCTTCCTAATGGAGTTTCAAACAATTTGGTATTCTTGCTGGTAGCTGAAGTTATCTGCACAACTCTTTCGGGGATAACGCCGTGCCAGCTGAGGGCGTACTCAAAAGATACATAGGAAGGGGCATACAGGCCGTTGGCAATGGCCAACAAATCAATGGGCTGCTGACGATACTTCCTGGCAAAGCAATAAAAACCCTTTTTAAGACGAGTTAGGTCACCTGCTGCGACCAGGCTGGAGATTTTATTATTTACATTGCTGACTGATTTTGAAAGCAGGCTGGATAACATGCTATGAGAAATAAGCGAGATAGGGAGCTGAGTGGCAAGCTCGACAATGTTCATTTTGATTATTCCTGCATAGATAATACTCAAAAACAGTATTATCTATTAAAAACTATTCAGTTATCATCTACTTAAATATCAGGGCTAAAATATTAGTTTATTCTACTTTTTTCAATTAGGCCAACCCATTAAAAAATCAAAGCATGCTCAACAGAGTAAAATCTATCCACCACAGCTGAGAAGCCATGGAACTCATATACATCCCAGAATAAAGGCACCATGCATTGTGCCCGATGAAGCCCATTGTCCTATGGGTTCTTGCCTAAATGAACAAAGCAATTTTTCGTATATGAAACCCTCACTAACGTCGAGGTGTGGATAACCCCCTGCCCCTGGTGCTGCTGGTCATGGCGAGACGGTCTTTGCCCGGCGGGGCCATCCTACTACAACCCAAGTCGTCGCGAGCATAACAGCGTAGCGTGTCCGAGTCATCGCGAGTGGAGCGTGGCGATCCATCCTCTGCCTGCCTGGATTAGCCCAGCGTTTCCTGCTTTGATTCCTCGCGGTCGCATTGCCCCTGGTGCATCAATGTCATCCTGCACGTTAGTTGCAGGATCCAGGTATTTCTTGTCTTTAGTCATCCCCGTGCCAACGGGGATCAACGTCTTATGCCTTATAATTCCTGGATTCCTCGACTTCGCTTCGCTTTGCGCGGAATGACCAAGGCCATACACTCTTTTATCCGTGTTCATCTGTATTCATCCGTGGTTGGCCTATAACTCTACCCAAGTCATCGCGAGTGGAGCGTGGCGATCCATCTTCTACCTGCCTGAATTAGCCCAGCGTTTCCTGCTTCGATTCCTCGCGGTTGCATTGACGCTAATACCACAACTTCTTTTAAGAACACCACAGAAAAAATAGTAAAAAGCTTGCTGTTCCTGACTTCCTTTGCCCCAGCTCTTCTGGCTGGACAATGTCTAAAAAGAGTGGCTAGTATTTACCTCCAAACTAAGGAGCCCCAAGCATGAGCATACTTATCCAAAAGGTACGCCTCCAGAATGAAGTGGTTGACGTACTCATCAAAGAAAACAAGTTCCATTCCATTGGTACAGACATTGACACTCATGCCGACATAGTCATTGACGGTACTGACAAGGCTATTTTGCCCTCCCTGCATAACTGCCACACCCACGCAGCCATGACTTTACTGCGGGGCTATGCTGATGACCTGGAGCTCCACACCTGGCTGAAGGAATATATCTGGCCCTTTGAAGCCAGGCTCACGGAAGAAGATGTGTATTGGGGCAGTAAATTGGCCTGCTTGGAAATGATCAAGTCTGGCACCACATTTTTTGCTGATATGTACTGGCATTGGCCAGGTACTGCCAGGGCTGTGGAAGAAATGGGTATTCGTGCGGCCTTGTCCGCAGCTTTTTTTGATTTTGAAGACCCTGAAAAAGCCCTGACCATGCAAAAACAAGTCATGCGCTTGCATGAACTGAGCACCTCTTTTTCTGAGCGTATCCAGTTTATTCTCGGCCCGCATGCCATTTACACTGTGTCCACTGATTCTTTGCGCTGGCTTGCCAACTATGCTGCCAAGCATAATTTGCTCATCCATACGCATCTCAGTGAAACCCAAAAAGAAGTGGCAGACTGTGTGCAAGCCCATGGCAAACGCCCGGTGACCTATCTCCATGATCTGGGACTCTTATCTTCCAATCTGATCCTGGCCCATGGGATTTGGCTGGATGACCAGGAAATGAACTTACTGGCCCAACATGGCGTCCACATTGTGCATTGCCCTGTCTCTAATATGAAACTTTGCTCTGGTCAGTTCAATTATAAGGCCATGCGTAACCATGGGATCAAAGTGGCCTTGGGGACTGATGGCTGTTCATCAAATAACAGCCTGGATATGTTTGGGGAAATGAAAACAGCCTCTCTTTTGGCTAAAATTTCGTCCATGGACCCCACCATCCTGCCAGCCCAAGAGGTCTTTGCTGCTGCAACCCTGGTGGGAGCACACATGTACAACCTGGAAAGCGGCTGCATTGTCACTGGCCAATGGGCGGATTGTATTTTGGTGGACGTCAATCAGGTGTCCATGATTCCTGATCACAACCTTATTTCCAATATGGTTTTTAGTGCTGGGGCATGCGCTGTGGATACCACCATTTGCAATGGTCAGGTGCTGATGCAGGGTGGCAGAGTACCTGGTGAAGAAGAAATTAAAGATCGGGTCCGGGAAATAATACTGCGATTAACCCAAACAACATCTGCAGGGCTGGCCTCATGCTCATAATTTATACGGGTAATGGTAAAGGAAAAACATCGGCTTGTGTTGGACAAACCCTGCGTGCCCTGGGCCAGGGCCTAGTGGTAGCCTTTGGGCAATTTATGAAAAGAAATGGTCTGGCAGGAGAGCAAAATCTCTTGGCCCAATTGCTGACAGACAGGTTTATGGCCCTTGGTGCTGGTTTTTATAAAGATCCCCAAGAGTTTGCCATACACCGGGATAAAGCCCAACAACTTCTCTCCTGGGCCGGAGCACAGCTTGAGAGTGGGCTGGATATGCTGGTTTTAGATGAAGCATTGTATGCCCTGGGCCATGGCTTTATTACCAGGGAAGAACTACAAAGTATCATTGATAGCTGTGGTCAAAAGTCCTGCCATCTGGTGCTTTCTGGACGGGGTGCCCCGGACTGGTTAGTTTTAGAGGCAGATATTGTGTCCGACATTACCGAAGTACGGCATATTTATAATCAAGGTGGTCAGGCCAGACCGGGTATTGAATTTTAGGGGACGACTTACGCCAAAGGTATGGATCCTGCGACTTACACGCAGGATGACATTGAAGTATCAGTGTCATTGCGAACAAAGTGAAGCAATCCAGGCAGGACAGCAGATGGATCGCCACGCTACGCTGCTACGCTCGCGATGACGTCTGTGATGATTATGAATACTCTACGCCCTATGGCCTTCACTTAAGAAGATGTAAATTAGCCCCGCCATTCCGCGCAAAGTAAAGTGAAGTCGAGTCTGTGCCATTTATGGTAGAATCCAAGGTCTAAAGGTATAAGACTTTGATTCCCATCTTCATGAGAATGACTAAAGACATGAAATACCTAGATCCTGCAACTGACGTGCAAGATGACATTGATGCACCGTGTCATTGCGAACAAAGTGAAGCAATCCAGAAGACAAAAAGATGGATCGCCACGCTCCACTCGCGATGACTTGGGTGGTAGGTGGATAATCACATCAGGATAAGTCCGCCTCACCACGTCCCCTACTCTTTCACAATCAACACATCGCATTTAGGGCATCGCCCTTTTTCCAAACTATTGCTCATTACCCTAAATCCTTCTCGATGGATGAGCACATCTCCACAGCCAGGGCAGATGGTATTTTCCAGGCCTGATCCAGGGACATTACCTACAAAAACATAATAAAGCCCTTGGGCTTTTCCTATATCCTGGGCACGTTTCAACGTCTCCACAGGCGTTGGCCGACAATCACTCATGGCATGGCAAGGATGAAACCTGGACACATGCCAGGGCGTATCAGCCCCGAGTTCATGTACTATAAAACGGGCCATTTGGGTCAGCTCTGCATCACTGTCATTGAACCCTGCAATGACCAGAGTTGTTACTTCCAAATGCCAGCCCGCCTTTTTTATCCACACCAGATTGTTTAGCACTGGTTTCAGGCGTGCACCACACACATCCTCATAAAAATGATTAGTAAAGGCCTTGAGATCAATATTGGCAGCCTGGATAAGGGGCTGGAGCTCCTGTAAGCATTTTGGACTTTGAAAACCATTACTGACCATAATATTGGCCAGGTCGTTGTCCCTAGCTATCTTGGCTGTGTCGTACATGAGTTCAAAAAAAATAGTAGGCTCAGAATAGGTATAGGCAATGGAAGAAGCCTGAGCAGCTTTGGCCATATCCACGATTTTTTGTGGTGCGATATCTTGACCATAGAGCCTGTCTTGAGTGCCTGGCGTAGTGGAAAGCTCCCAGTTTTGGCAAAACTTACAGCGTAAGTTACATCCTGGAGTACCCAAAGATAAAGTTTGTGTGCCCACAAGAAAATGAAAAAGGGGTTTTTTTTCTACGGGGTCCAAATGCAGGGCCGCCACCTTGTCATAGCTCAAACTGACCAAAGTGCCCTGCCTGTTTTCACGCACACCACAAAGGCCCTTGGCACCTGGTGCAATGGAACAAAAATGGGCGCAAAGAAGACACTTGACAGTCCCTGCGTCCAGGGCTTGCCACAGCCGTGCTGGGATGGGCATTTATCTCTCCTTGAAAAAAATTTCCGGGGTAATAATCAGGGTATCAAGGTCTGGGTTACTTGGGGTGTTTTCCTCTGGGCAGACCCCAATAAAGGTGTCATTGCCCGGCCCTGACTCTATATACATATCATCCACATATCCCTTGATCCCTGCATGGGGACCAACCAAAATTTGGGTGTCCTCATGCGCCCCACTGTCAATAAATATATCCTGAGACCAGAGCATGATGGTCCAAAAACTAAAGGTGATCACTAACCCAACACAAAACAGAACCCTGCTTTTTCCTTTACTTATTTTTTCCATACGTTTAATCAATTATCCTCCCAAACGGGTATTTTGCATAGAAAATACCCTCTAATGGGACAAGAAACAAGGAGCTTTCCATGTCCAAACGCGATCAAGCCTATAAAGAAGCTGGAGTGGATATTACAGCTGGCAATACCCTGGTCTCCCGCATTAAATCCCTGGTAGCCTCAACTCATACCCAGGGTGTTATTAACGATATTGGTGGTTTTGGAGGGCTTTTTAAGCCGTCTATGGCTGGATTAACCGATCCTGTCCTGGTGGCAGCCACAGATGGGGTGGGCACAAAACTTAAATTGGCTTTTTTATTTGATCGTCATGAAACCATTGGCATTGATCTGGTGGCCATGAGTGTCAACGATATTATTGTCCAGGGTGCCAAGCCTCTATTTTTTTTGGATTACTTTGCCACAGGACGGCTGGATATTGATAAGGCGGAAACAATTATTAAAGGTATTGCTTTAGGTTGCAAAAAAGCAAAATGCGCCCTTATTGGGGGTGAAACCGCTGAAATGCCCGATTTTTATGCAGATGGTGAATATGACCTTGCCGGGTTTTGCGTGGGCATGGTGGATAATAATAACATTGTTGATGGTTCAACCATCGGTATTGGGGATGTGCTTATTGGTCTGGCCTCATCTGGTGTCCATTCCAATGGTTATTCCTTGGTGCGGAAAATTTATACCCAGTCCAACCTTGCTCCCACAGATATTTTTCCTGGCACCAAGAACAGTGTTGCTGATATTTTACTCGCTCCCACCACCATTTATGTGGAAACAGTGCTGAACATCCTTCGGGACTGGGCCATTGCCGGTATGGTCCATGTAACAGGTGGTGGTTTTTATGATAATATTATTCGGGTCTTGCCTAAAACTGTCATCGCACAAATTCGCTTTGGTTCTTGGACCATGCCCCCAGTCTTTACCTGGCTTAAAGACCAGGGACAGCTGACCTGGGAGGAAATGCTCCAAATTTTTAATTCAGGCATTGGCTATATTTTGATCGTGAAAAAAGAGGTTGCTGCTGATATTATCCAGCGTTTGCAGGCCTTACAACAGGAATCCTGGATTATTGGTGAAATTGTTGAACGCAAAGGCGAAGAAGAACAGGTCGTCATTGATTTTTCTTCGTTGGCTGCCAACACCTGCCTCTAAGCACAAAGATGAACTATACCACGGTTTATTCCACGGATCGTCCTATTTGCAAGAAATGCAGACAGATCCCTTGCACCTGTGTGCGCAATACCCAAGGAACCACCAGACAAGCTGTGCGTATTCTTCGCGAAACCAAAGGCCGAAAAGGAGCTGGAGTAACCGTGGTTACGGGATTGGCCATGACCAGTGCTGAACTCAAGGCCCTGCTGACCCTGTGCAAAAAACGTCTGGGCTGTGGGGGTACGATGCGCGGTGATGTTCTGGAATTTCAAGGAGAACACCGGGACGCATTACTCCACATTTTCTCAGCAATGGGTATAGGGGCCAAAAAATCAGGACACTAATCCGGCTTTTGGTTTCTTACTCTTTAGACCAAACTTTGACGGAAAAATAAAAAATCATTATATTTTGAAGATTGTTTGACCTGTAAGACTTCGTGCACCTTTTTATACCCTGGGCAAAGTGCCTTGCAAGGAGACTCCTATGATTATCAAAGAGTGGATGACCAAAGATGTAATTACCATTGATCCCGAGGCATCCATGATGCGTGCGGCCAAATTGATGAAAGAAAAGGACATTCGCCGTCTTCCTGTGGTTGATAACCAGGGCAAGGTTATGGGCATACTCAGTGATCGTGATGTCAAAGAAGCTTCTCCCTCCAAGGCCACTACCTTGGATGTCCATGAGCTCTATTATCTTTTGGCTGAAATCAAAGTGAAAAACATTATGACCCCCAATCCCTTAACCATTAGTGAAGATGATACAGTCATAAAATGTGCGGCCATTATGCATGATAAAAAAATATCAGGGTTACCTGTCTTAAATGCCCAGCAAAAGCTTGTGGGCATTATGACCCAAAATGAGGTGTACCGCGTTCTTCTCAGCATTACGGGCGTATATCATGGTGGCATCCACATGGGCCTCAAATTGCCTGATAAACGTGGTACCTTAAAGGAAGTCCTGGACTGTTTGCGGGGCTACAAGGCCAGAGTAATTTCTGTCCTGACTTCCTATGATCAGGTAGAAGAGGGATTTCGTCAGGTGTTTATCCGAATTAAGGATATGGATAAATCGGTCCTTAATGAATTACACCAAGAATTGTCTGAAAAGTATGACCTGACCTTTTGGATTCGAGATAACATTAGTACCTTGAGCTAGAGGGGAGTCTTCAAGGCTTTAAAATTATAAACTTCAGCCGCGTGCACACGCCAAGAGGATAGTACACATGCAGGACAGTTATCCCATCAAAGATACATTTAACCAGATAACAGACACATTGCATGCTGCTCTGGCCACAGATTATGTTATTGGTTTGCTTATTGCTGTAGGACTGATTGCCTTTATTTTGGGCCGACTCAGTAAATAATAGCAAGATCCTGACAATAAAAAGGCCGGATCTGCACTGACCCGGCCTTTTTATCAGCTTATGTTTGCTCGTTTTTCAATAACTACACGCTTTAATAACCACCCTGTTAACAATTTTGCAGGTCACCTTGAAAAAGACCCACTGCACCACTTAAGGGCAAACACAGGGAAATACCTGTGCCCGGCTTACACAAAGCCGCACTCTTGGCAATAGCCTCCATAACTTGTTGGCTGATGCTTGTGGGCACTGCATTTAAAACAATATCTTTTTCTGGTTCAATGGGAATACCAAAAAGATGTGGGATGTTTTCTGCCCCACAGCCTCGTCCATGCAGCACTGTTGCCCCCTTGGCTCCAGCTTCCTTGGCCGCATCAATAACCACATTGCCCCAATCCTTGTTCACAATGGTAATAATTAAAGACCAGCTACCTTCCACCATTATTTATGTCCTCGCCGATAATGTAAATTCCCCACCAGCATGACTGCTAAAATAGGCACCATGGCAATAAGAGCCACCAGGCCAAAGCCATCCACCAATGGGCTACGATTTTCCAACATACCTGCTGCCCCCAAAGATAAGGCAACCACAAAAGAGCTGACCATAGGACCTGTGACCACGGTACTGGCATCATAGGCAATGGTTACAAAGCTTGGGGTACAATAACGACTTAAAATAATAATTGCCGCGTAACCCGGACCAATAATCCAGGTTATGGGCCAGCCATATACAAGTCTGGTCATACCAAGGCCTGTGGCCACAGCAACACCCAAACAAAGGACAATGACCAAAAGCTTCTTGGGTACCGCACCCGAGGTGGCTTCTTCCACCTGTTGACCCAAAACACTGACCGTGGGTTCTGCAGCACAAACCAAAAGTCCCAAGATAAACCCAAAAGGGATCAGGGAAAAACCATTCCAGGTGGTGGCTAACAGGACCCCCAGGCTTCGGCCCACAGGCAGAAATCCCAAATTTACACCGTGAAGAAAAAAAGACAGGCCAATAAAAACCAGGAACCCACCACGAAGAATACGTGAAAAAAATCCCGGAGGCAGGGGTGAGTGCTTTTTATTCCAAGGCAAAAGGCTAAAGAGCCAACCAGCCAAAAGTACCGGAGCAATGCCTCGGAACACTCCAAGCATCACCCCACGCATGTCCAAACATTCCCACAAAAGACTCATGACCAAAAAATTCCCAAAAGCATAACCCCCACCATAGGCCCCAGGGCCACCAATCCTAACAGTCCAAAGTTATCTGCAGAAGAAGCACGCTTGCCCAAAACCGTAACAAAGCCAATACCCAATGAGAGTAAAAAAGGTACAGTTAATGGACCTGTGGCTACCCCTCCGGAATCAAAGGCCAAGGCCACAAAGGTTTGGGGAACAAAAAGTCCAAGTAACAACGTTCCACCATACCCGACACCTAAAACCAAAGCTGGAGGCAGCCGAAAGATAATCCTGAGTAACGCCAGGCAAAAGGCCAGGCCAATACCGGCCACCACAGCAACAATGACGACCATGGGCGGAGGGCTGGTCTCTGTGGATACCGCCTTGATTTGTTCCGCCAGCACCGCAACACTGGGATCAGCAGCATTGGCGGCCAAACTGACAAACAAAGCTATACAAAGTAAAATAGCCAGATTGGGAGAAAAAGGCAGGCGAGACCCAAACATATCTCCCAGGGGGCTGAGACAATAATCTACTCCGCGTAAAAAAAAGAAACTGCCAATAAAAACTAAAAACGCACCTACAAACCAGCGAATCAAAAGTTCGGTGGTCATAAACCCAGTTAAAAAATGCATAAGGAGTGCTAAGATAACCACAGGTGCTAAAGAAATAAAAGCTTCTTTTAACTTTTCAAGCACATTTTCATCCTTTTTCTTCTACCCTTCTTTTTATGATACAGGAACAACACTTGGGCAAAGTAAACGTTACCTTGAAAGTTTTCAAATAAAAAAAACATTTTTTATTTTTTTGATGCTGGCTTTTGTACGATGCAAAAAATATCCAGATATATTGGTGCACGCATCAGCCTCGAACTGATGTTATGGTGACTGGACCACTTGTGGTCGAGGATGAACCTGTTCAGTCAAGGACAGGGTTTGGCTGGGAAAAAAGAGGTCTACAAAAGGAAGAACACTTTGAACCAGGACCTTGCCCCCAGCTTCATTCACATGCACTTTATCCTTATGACGCATACGTACAGGAATGCCATTGGCATCAGGCAGGAGGGAGGTATATTGGCCCTGTTCATCAGCTAAAACAGCATAGGTATCCACATAAATCCTGGTTTCAGGGGCAACCAGGGTAGCAGCCAGCTGTTCTTGAGAGAGCATTTTGACCCGGGTAGCGTGAGGTTCTTTACCCATAATGGGTAAACCCACCCAAATAAGCTTTGCTCCCCCGGTCTGGGCCAGGTCAGCCAAGGTTAGGGCGCGTTTGAAATACTCCCCAGCCCAAGACAGGGTTCCGGCAATATGCCGCTTTTTCTGTTCATCAATAATATCCTGAGCATCATTGGCTCCCAGACAAATGATAACCAGATCAGGATTAAATTCTTGTACGAGCTCGGCCATCCGCATTTCCCAATTAAAATAATCCGGTCGACACAGGCCTGTGGAGTACTTGGCCTCCCGGCGTACCTCAAAATCTTGGCGGTGGCGTAATGTACGCAATAAAACCGGACCAAAGCCCTCCATCATCAGGGAGTCCCCAACCAAAAGCACCCTGGTTGGGCAGTCCGGCTCCCTTGGATCCATTCCTGGCTGTATTTTTTGGAGATGAGGTAAAAAAGCAGGCTTGGTTAAAAATTCTGGCTTAAAAAAATGTACATTTTCTTGGGACAGCTTGGAAACAAAGCTTGCTGTGTCAAATATGCTCTTATTGTTGAAATACGGCGCCTTGAACATAAGAGCGCCCAAGGTTTTTTGTCTGTTTTTACCTTGCATACCAAGGTCCAGGTCGGGGTCAAAAAACTGCTGAACAAGATGCAGCCAAGGTGAATCAGGATGAGTACCGGAAAAGGAAACTTTTTTGCTTGGTCTTCTTTCAGTGGTGACAATATCAGTGACCGCTGACGTGGTCTGGGGTGTGGCAAGAGCCGCGTTTTGGGGCAAGGACATGGTTTTTGTTTGGTTAGGCACAACGTTACCGATAAGCATATCAGAATTAAAGATCTGGACCACACGAGATTGCCAGCGAGAAAATTCATCCAGGACTAAACTATGTGGAATCTGTCCTGTGATTTTTGTGTAATGCTCCAAATATCCCTGTTCATCAAAAACATCCACAAGGGTTGCCTGCAAGCGGTCTCGCTCGAGGATGCCCACTAAAAAACAGGTCAATACCAGGGTTATCCAGATTCTAGCGGGTGAATGTATAATAATACACTGGGGCATAGGTGAGTAATAAATATATTTTTTTAGAATTGAAAATAAATAAACGGGAGCACTCCGTCAGGTCCCATACGAAAAATCATGCTGGTCAGCAAAGCAGTGGTCAGCGCCTGAAAAATAACAGGTAAACGAGCTTGTGCGTGCACAAACCAGGTAAATATAAAGCGCCCCATAATTTGTAACAATAGGCCACAACCAATGGCTGGCAAGGCCAAGAGTAAAAATCCCTGCCCAGGTTGATTCCAGACAAAAAGTCGGTGTAAAATCTCCAGGGCCTTATCCATGTCTTCTGCCCTAAAAAATACCCAGGCCAGACTGACAAAGTGAAAGGTGACCAACCACCCCAAAAAACCTCCTAACCATGATTTTTGGCTGCTCCCATTTTTTTGATCCTTGGGAAAAAATCGAGATTTACACTGGTGTACCCCATGCACACAAATAAGACCAAAACCATGCAAAGCTCCCCAGACAAGAAAGCGGGCATGGGCACCATGCCACAATCCACCCAAAATCATGGTTAGCGCTAAATTCACATAGCGATTGCCCTGTCTGCTGCCCCCTAAAGGAATATACACATAGTCACGGAGCCACGTGGACAGGGTGATATGCCAACGCCGCCAAAAATCCTGTAAATTACAAGCCAGATAGGGAGCATTAAAATTTTGGGGCAAGGAAAAGCCCAAAAGCAGGGCTAACCCCAGGGCCAAATCCGTGTACCCGGAAAAATCACAAAAAATCTGAACAGCATATCCATAGACTGCTGTGAGTACAGCCAGAGAAGAATAGGCTTCAGGTCCTTGAAATACATCACGCACCACGTGCTCAGAAAGAAAACTGGCCAGAACCACTTTTTTAAATAATCCGCTGACTATAAAAGCCAAGGCTTTGGGTATTTGCTCTGCAACCCCCTGAACAGGAAGAATGTTTTGACTGTTTTCACCATGTATTATCTCTTTTTCCTGGTCCCACAAAGGTGATTCATCCTGTATCCTTGTGGGTTTACCAGGCAGGGCAATAATTTTTTGTCCAGCCAAAAGAAAGCGAATCTGGGGGAAAAACTGCCAGGGCCGCATGATGGGTCCTGCCAAAATGGTGGGGAAAAATGAAAGGTAAAGCAGTACTTTAAAAAAACTCTCAGATCTTTGTCTTTTCGATGCTATCTCAGCAAGATAAGCTATGGCTTGAAAAACATAAAAAGATAGACCAATGGGAAAAGGAAGCTCTAACAAGGCCTCGGGTAGAAAAGTATCCAGGCGCAGGGAGATACCAAAACTGGATAAAAAAACCTGGGCTTCCAGGATAAAAAATTCAGAGTACTTAAAAAGACCTAAAATAAAAATATTGGTACAAATACCAAGAAAAAGCCAAACCTTTCTCCACCTTGAACTTTTGGCGATGATCTTGCCCATGAGCCAATTAAAAAGTCCTACCCCGAGCAAAAGTGGCAGATAATATCTGCCAGCTGTGGAATAAAAAAAAAGATTACAGACGAGTAAAAGGGCGAGGCGTAAACGGGCAAAGGGTGCAAACAAAAGCCATAAAGTCAACGTTGTTAGAAAAAAAAGCAAGAATTCAAAGGTGACAAAATTCATGACTTCCTTTTCCAGTTCGTAAAAATATCTACCTATATATTTTTCTTGGCAATATGACCGAGTACTTCTTCCAGTACTCCCTGGGCATCCAAAAGACCGGTATCAATGACCACTGCATCAGGGGCAGGACGAAGCGGGGCTATGGACCGATTGCGATCCTGGTCATCACGAATGCGGATACGGGCTTGAATAGATTCCAGATCTTCCAGCATGCCCATTTCTTTGAGCTGATCAAAACGCCGCTTGGCTCGGATCTCAATGGAAGCATCCAGGAAAAACTTGTACTTGGCATCAGGAAAAACCACACTGCCCATATCCCGGCCTTCCGCAACCAAAGGTGTCACCTGGCCAATGGCCTGTTGATTACGTCGTAAAAAATCCCTGATCACGGGAATACGTCCCAGATGCGATGCCCACAGTCCAACTTGCTCGCTGCGTATATCTTCTGACAAGGGAAAACCATTTAAAAGCAACGCTGAATGTCTGCCCACTCCTTCCAAATCAAAGTCCAATCGGTTCAGCTCTGGCACCAACTTATCCACAGGGAGCTCCCAGGAACCTTCGCCCAAAGTCAGGGCAATGGCCCGAAACATGGCTCCTGTATCTAAATAGGCAATCTCCAATCTATCAGCCAATTCACGGGCCACAGTGGTCTTGCCAACACCAGCTGGCCCATCAAGGGTGACTATGGTGATACTCACGAATTATCTCCTGGGTTTTATCCAAAAATATCTGGTTTTCTTCTGCATTGCCAATACTTACCCGCAATTTGTCTGGCAAACCATAGGAAGCCAGTGGCCGGATGATCACACCTTGAGCAAGCAAGGTCGAAAAAAGTAAGGCGGCATCCATAGGTGGTTTAAACATTAAAAAATTAGCTTGAGAGGAGTACACCTCACAGCCCAAAGCAGTGAGCTCCTGAGTTAACCATGCTCTTCCCTGGGTTACCACACGCAAAGTTTCAGCAATAAAAATTTCATCTTGCAAAGCTGCCAAACCTGCTTGTTCAGCCAGGACATTGACGCTAAAGGGAAGTTTTACCCGCAAAACAAAATCTGCCAGCCAATCTGGCATAATACCATACCCCAGACGAAGTCCGGCCAAACCATACATTTTAGAAAAAGTACGCAGCAAGACCACATTGGAAAGACGTGAGACTTGAGGCAACATGGAGTAATGTTCAAGAGGACTTGCAAAATCAATATAGGCCTCATCCACCACCAACAAGGTTTTCTGGGGCAGCTTATGGGCTAAAGCAACCAGGTCTTGGGCCGCACAAGCATATCCTGAAGGATTATCTGGATTGGTGATAAAAACAAGGGCAGTGTGCTCATCAACAAGATCAAGGAGCTTGTCCAGGGCAAAAGAAAAATCAGTGTGCAGCCCTGTTTGGCGAAATTCAAGCCCACATAAACGCGTTTGCAGCTTATAGATGCTAAAACAAGGATCAAAGGCCACAATATTGTCCACCCCTGGCCTGGCTACCACGCGCAAAAGCAGGTCAATAATTTCATCAGATCCATTGCCAACAACAAGACAATTTTGGGGGACATGCAAATGCGCAGCCAAGGCCCGGCATAAAGCTGGCGTGCCTGCTTGGGCATAACGAAAGGAGAAGGAACTCGCAGCCCTGATCCGCTCCTGGACCACAGGTGAAACGCCCAAGGGATTTTCATTGCTGGCCAGTTTGATAACCGTGCTTAGCCCGTATTTTTCCTTTATTTCATCTATAGACAGACCAGGAACATAGGCTTGAAACTGCTCTACTTCTGGCCGAACCATGACCTGGTTCATACATGCTCCTTATATGAGTACAAAAAACAAATGTTGGTAGAAATCAAGGCAGTAAAGCCACATGCAAAACCTTGCCCACCAACTTAAATTCATCCTGGGTCAAGGTCCGGGGATCCAGACAAAAATGATCATCCTCCACTCGGCCCACCAGCGGCAGATCTCCATGCAACAACCCTTGACGCAAATCTTCCACACTCCCCTGCTTGGGTACTACACAAACCAGGGTTGTGGGCAAATCCTGTTCTGGAAACGACCCACCGCCCACTCGGGAAAATCCAGATCGCGTACTAATACACGCTAACTCGCCCAAGGTGTTGGACAAAATACGTCGTAGTTTTTGGGCTTTTTTCTGTAATTTTTCAGGGGAAGCAGTGATCATGGCCAAAGTAGGCACTGTATCCCTGGCCTTTTTGGGATCAAGATAGAGCCGTAACGTGGCCTCCAGAGCAGCCAGGGTCATTTTATCAATGCGTAAGGCCCGGTTAAGTTGGTTCTTTTTAATGTGCTCAATATATTTTTTCTGTCCCACAATAATACCAGCCTGAGGCCCGCCCAAGAGTTTGTCACCACTAAAGGAGACCAGGTCAGCACCATTTTTCAAGACCTGCTGCACGGTGGGCTCGGGCATAAAGCCAAAGGAAGAAAAATCAAAGAAATTGCCGCTACCCAAGTCCTCAAAAACGGGTAAATTATGCGCTTGTCCCAGGGCCACCAGGTCGGCCAAGGCAACTTCCTTGTGAAAACCAATGATGCGGTAATTGGACGTATGGACCTTCATAAGCATGGCTGTATGCTCATTAATGGCTTCTTGGTAATCAACAAGATGGGTGCGGTTGGTGGCCCCGACCTCGCGCAAAATAGCCCCGCTTTTTTTCATGACTTCCGGGATACGAAAAGATCCACCAATTTCCACCAATTGACCACGGGACACAATGACTTCTCGCCCCTTGGCCAAGGTGTCCAAAACCAGCAATACTGCCGCTGCATTGTTGTTGACCACCAGCCCGGCTTCAGCTCCTGTTAAACGGCACAAAAGTTCTTCCACATGACTATAACGACTCCCCCGCTGCCCGGTAGCCAGGTCCATTTCCAAATTGGAATAATGGGCACACCCCGCAAGGACAGCCTGAGCCGCAGATTTGGCCAAAACAGAACGCCCCAAATTTGTGTGGATCACCACCCCAGTGGCATTTAAAACCCGACGAAAATGGGTTTGGGAGCGGGACAGGATATAGGCTTTTGCTCTGGGAACCAGGATTGTAAGGTCTAAGTCTTGAACAGAATGCAGGAGATCTTGACGAATTTCTTCCCGGCACAGATCAAGAAATTCACCCACCAGGTCCCGCATCATATTTCTTGGCACATCATCTAAACTTGCATCAGACTCAAATTCATGGAGGAAACGATCCACAGCTGGAATATGCCGAAAAAGGGAGCTCATCTATCTCGTCCTTACTCATTAAGGTATTCTGGATGTTGTGCGTAAAATTCTCCCACCACATAGAGGGACCCGCACAAAAGTATGGACCCTGATCTGTTAAGGGCCGCCCCAAGGCTCGAAGCAACCTGCCCCTTGTGGCCAAAACGAGCAGCCAGTTCTTGGGCTTGGCTGGCTCGTTCTAGATGCGGCAAATCAGGCACCAGGACCATATCTGCAAGTCGTGCCAAACGCTCAAAGATGCTCTGATCCAGAACTTTATCCTGCATGGATTGAAAGACCAGCACATCAAAGTGTTTTTGGCGTTTTTCCAAGGTATCACACAAGGCCTGTAAGCCCAAGGTGTTATGCGCTCCATCCACAAGCACTGATCCATGTTGTTGAAAACGTCCGGGGAAATGTGTTGTACCCAGAACCTTTGTACAGACATCAGGATGAAATTGCCAGCCTTGCACAGTGCATAAAGTGCTCCAGGCAAGGACAGCCAACGCTGCGTTGGGCACCTGATAAAGGGGATGTTCACCCAAAATATCCGGTGTAATGGCCAGATGCGGGCCAGAAAAATAAAAACCCTGTTCTTGGGCATAGGTCTTTAGGCATTCCAATGGTTCACCATTGGTGGACTGCAAAAAAATATCCATGACTTGGCTGTCCTGCAACGCAGTAACAGCTGGGCAGCGCCCCAAAGCCCCGGCCTTGTCCCGGGCAATATCCTTAAAGGTTGGACCTAAAATTTGCTCATGATCCAAAGCCACAGGAGTCATAATGGTCAGGTCAGCACTGATAGCGCAAGTGGCGTCATGGGTGCCTCCAAGACCAGCCTCCATAATAATCAGATCAAGACCAGCCTCTTCAAAAAAATAGATGGCCATGACTGTTAATACTTCAAAATAGGTCAAGCCCACATCACAGCTGGACAAAACAGCATTGGCACCCTGCACCCAAGTTGTTTCTGGTAACATGCGGCCATTGATACGTATGCGTTCTCGAACCTGGACCAGATGCGGGGAGGTATAGAGGCCGGTACGCAAGCCATGGGCTCTGGCCATGGCCTCCAAAAAGCCAGAAGTAGATCCTTTGCCATTGGTGCCTACCACATGGACCACAATAGCCTTGGGCCGGGTCAAATTCAGGCGTCCCAGGGCCTGATCCATGCGCTTAAGACCAAGTTGTATGGAAAAAAGACCCAGAGAATCAAGATAGGACTGAAAATAATCAAAAGAAGAAAAATTCATGAGCGCTCTAAAATAAAAAAATGATTTTAAGACGCAAGTAGCTGAAAAAGGTTTATAAAATGTTTATACGATTAGGGCAACCACGGCCATGACCTGTCAATGGACCAAAGGCATTTTTTCCAATTATTGTTGGGTGGGCAATGTTGTGGGTGCAGCACTTCAAAATTATGGACAATAACCAAGAGGATAAGAGGCTATGGATGAGAGGAGTATCTTGTTCTTCTAGATAAAACCGGAAGTTTAGGACCTTTTGAACTGGAGTTTTTCTTTGCCTTTTTAAACACAGACGTAATGGCTTTAAACATTTTGTATCCCCTGCTACATCTCAGCTAGGCCTTTATTTCAACACAATACGTACCCATCTGGTATAAAATTTTTTCTTACCTCATCCATCTTTCAAAAATACAATACGTTCTTTCCTATCTGCCGGTATCTTTATCCTCAAGTCCTAAAAAACAAGACTTGTTTCATCATTGACCATTTTTATATTATTTTATATAATAAATATATGAAATTTGATGAGCATTTTGATAATAACGGTGACATAGAATCCTTTGTGGACCTGTCTAAAGCATCACGTCCCAATAGAACTAAGCGTGTCAATGTTGATTTTCCCATTTGGATGATCGAGGCCCTGGACAGGGAAGCCAAACACCTGGGCGTAACCCGACAAGCATTGGTCAAGATCTGGCTGGCAGATTGCCTGGGCCGGGAATCTCGCTGTCAGGGTCGTTAAATCCTATCCCTTTTGTAATAAAACACGACTAAAGGTCAGCAAATTATCCAGCTCCTTGGTGATAATGCTGACTACTATAGGCAAGTGTAAAGTATGATAATCATGTACTGCAATGTTGCGAAAACCAACCATGCGTTGCAAATTTTCAGTCAAGGCTAAGTCAATCCAATCCCCTTTGTGCAGTAAGGCAAAGACATCTCTGGCACTTTGGGGTATCCCAAGATGTTCGCGCCGAACCAAGTAATGACCCATGTCCAAGGCTGCTTCACAGGCCCGTTGAATATTCAAAATTGCCGCATCCTGACGGGTAAAATCCTGGTCAAATCCGTCTGGATTGGTTGCGTATTCTTCTCGCGCCCTGGCCACGCAGCGTTCAATAGTGGCGGCCTTGTTCAAGAGCAGATCGTCAGTCATAGATAGTTCCCCGCTTGGCAATATCGTCCAATAGCTCGGACCTGGCCTCGTCCAAAGCCAACTTCTCATTAAGCATGGCTATTTCAAACATATCAGCCTGATTGTCATCAGCAGCCCAGCAACGTATGCCTGTGGTTAAAATCTGATCTTGCATGACAGTGGAGGCTGCGCGCAGATCAAGAACATCCACCAAGCATCCAGCCAACTCAGCCAATTCGCTTGATAGTGTCCATAATGACAAAGGATCAGCATAGCCTGGAAGCAAAATTGCCAAATCCAGATCGCTATCAACTGTGGCCAGGCCCTGAATGCGGCTGCCAAAGGCATAGACCGCCAAAAGCCCGGGAAAGTGAGAGCGTAAATGCTGCACCAAAGGCTGGCAATGTGCGGAAGAAAAAATTTTGGAAGATGGCATTGTCTTTACCAAAGTATTCATAAATCTTAGCCCACAGAACGCAAATATCGACTCAAGGCACTCTCCTGGACACTTAACATAACCACTCTACAGGCATTCATCAAATAAAGGGCACCAATTCCACCAAACAGGCCATGGCATTAAAAGCCTGGAACGCTTCAAGCATATCCGCACCCACATAGCGGACCACACAATCATCCACGCGTTCAGAACGAGGGATCATGCCTGCTCGATCTGCACCCGAGGCTGTAGTCAAATGAACCACCAGCTCTACTGGCCCATGCAGGACCAAAGGTTTCACTGCTGGGGGATTGGCGACCACGTCTAAAGCGGCATCTTCAATGGCCTTACAGGTTATGGCTGGATGGGAGCAACGGGCCGCGTACGCGCCAATGGCTTCTTTGACCGCCACGGTACGCACTCCAGGCAGCAATGCCTCAGCTTCCTGACAGGCGGCCACATCTCCGGTCACCAAGGTTACTGGCACGCCAAAATGCCCGGCCAAGGCTGCATTTAAACCCAATTCACCCACAGCAATGCCATTTAAATACACCCTTTGCACGCGTCCGGTAAAGGTGTGCACAATACTGGCATTTTTGGTACCAGCCATGGCGTGGTAGCCAATAAAAAATACAGAGGCGTAACTAGAGTCAATGCCATACATCATGGACAAGGGCCGGGGTGAACCCATGATCAAGCGGGCCCGCTGATCCAGGTCTTCGGGCAAAAGATTCAGCCCCACATTATGGGAGTCCGCCACATCAACCATGGTCGCGCCCGAGGCAAAAGCTCCCCTGACGGCTGCGTTGACCTCATTGGTCATCAAACGACGAGCCAGGTTATACTCTCGTTCTCCCACCCGGGAATGTTCATGTCTGGCGACTGCGTTTACTCCTTCAATATCTGCGCTCATATAAATTTTCATTATCTATCCTTATAAGTGATCTAGGTTTATTGGTGTAAATGACAGGCCACCTCATGGCCAGGAGCGATCCTGACCCATTGTGGAGCCTCTTTGGTACAAAGGTCAAAAGCTAGGGGACAACGGGGATGAAAACCACAGCCCGGGGGTAAATCCAGGGGGCTGGGCACATCGCCTTTTAAACGAGCCAGATTTTGGCGCTGCCTTGGGTCAGCCACGGGCACAGAAGCCAGCAACGCCTGAGTATAGGGATGAGCTGGAGAAGTAAAAAGGTCTTCTGTGGACCCGGTTTCCACCACCGCTCCCAAGTACATCACTGCCGTGCGCTGACTGACATGGCGGACCACGTTTAAATTATGGGAAATAAATAAATAGGCTAGGCCATGGCGGGCTTGTAATTCAGCCATAAGCTGTAAGATTTGGGCTTGAACCGAAACATCAAGGGCACTGGTGGGTTCATCCAAAACCACAAAAGCAGGCTGCACAGCCAAAGCCCGGGCCAAAGCAATGCGCTGTCTTTGGCCACCAGAAAATTCATGGGGATAGCGTTCAAGACTGTCTTCACCCAGCCCTACTTCGGCCAGGGCACTAATAACCCGTTCCCGCAATAGAGTTCCTTGATAAAGACCGGCCACACGCAAGGGCAACGCCACAATAGCGCCCACAGACATACGCGGATCAAGAGAGCTATAGGGATCCTGAAAAACAATTTGCATCTTGGCCCGAGCAGCACGCAAGGCCTGACCGGATAAAGTGGAGATGTTTCGACCATCAAAGATGATTTCTCCACTATCTGGAGCTAAAAGACGGACAATCAGATTACCCACTGTGCTTTTGCCACAACCACTCTCCCCCACCAGACCCAAGGTTTCACCCTGATGAACAACCAAGGACACCTGATCCACAGCCGTAAGCCAGCGTCGCCCTGAACCGAAAAAATTTTTACGCACCAAAAAGCGTTTGCAGACCTTGTCCAGGGTTAAAAGAGGAGCGGTCATACGCTAGCCCTGTTGTGGGCCTGATGGCAGGCCACCTTATGCTGGTCAGCCACAGTCAAAAGTTGTGGTGTGTGTAGCGTGCAATGCACAGTGCTTTTGGGGCAGCGGGGATGAAAACGGCATCCAGACGGGGGTTGCAGAGCACTGGGCACAGAACCGGGAATGGTTTGCAACTGGCCTGGAGTTTGACCGGGAATAGAGGCAATCAGCCCCTGGGTATAGGGATGGGCTGGTTGGGCAAAAAGATCATGGACCAGAGCCTCCTCAACCAATTGACCAGCATACATAACTGCCACCCGATGACAAAGTTGAGCCACTACCCCCATATCGTGGGTCACAAAAATAACAGCCAGGTTTTGGGCAGTGGCCAGTTCCGATAAAATAGCCAAGATTTGTCCCTGCACCGTAACATCCAAGGCTGTGGTGGGTTCATCAGCCAAGAGCAGAGCTGGATTACAGGCCAGGGCCAGGGCAATCATGACTCGCTGGAGCATACCCCCGGAAAGCTCGTGGGGATAACGCTGGAGCACATTGGCAGGATCAGGCAAGCGAACTGTGGCCAGCATGGAACAGCAAAACGCATTGGCCTGGGCCTTGGTCATGGGTTTATGGGTCCGCACAACTTCGCGCATTTGATGGCCAATGGTAAACACAGGATTTAAGCTGGTCATGGGCTCTTGAAAAATCATGGAGATTTGTTGCCCCCTCAGGGCGCGCATGGATTTTTCGGAAAGTTTGAGTAAATCCTGATCACCAAAAAGAATTTGCCCGCCCAACAGTACCCCTGGAGGCGAAGGAATAAGGCGCAAGATCGAACGAGCCAAAACAGATTTACCGCAACCACTTTCCCCTACTAAACCCAGGATTTCTCCTTTTTGCACTGCTAAAGAAACCCGGTCCAAAACATGAGCTGGGCCCTGGTGGGTCTCAAAGCCCACGGACAAGTCCTTGACTTGTAAGATGGTATTTGTGGGGCCAGTCATTAGCGTCGGATGCGCGGATCCAGGACGTCGCGCACAGCGTCACCAAAAATATTAAAACCAATGACCGTGACCAAAATAAACAGGCCAGGAAAAGTGGCATACCACCATTGGTCCATGAGAAACTTGCGCCCCGAGGCAATCATGGCTCCCCATTCTGGGGTCGGTGGCTGAGCGCCCAAACCAATAAAAGATAAAGACGCCGCAATGAGAATGGCATCACCCAAGGTCAAGGTGGCCAGAACAATGGCTGCATTTAAGCAATTGGGCAGGATATGGCGAAAAATTATCCGCAGATGACCAGCTCCAGCCACCCGGCTGGCAGCCACAAAGGGCATCTCGCGAATAGCCAAGGCTTCACCCCGCACCAAGCGGGCAAATTTGGGAATCATGACCACAGCTGTGGCCAAAATGGCATTAACCAGGCTGGGACCCATGGCCGCGGCCAGGGACAGGGCCAGGACCAGAGCTGGAAAGGATAAAATAACATCCATGCAGCGCATGATGACATTATCAATGACTCCTCCAAAATATCCAGCCACGGCTCCAATGAGGGAGCCGGTGATACCCGCGACCCCCACTACCAACAAGCCAATGGTTAAAGAAATACGTGCTCCATATAAAATACGGGAAAAAATATCTCGACCCAATTCATCTGTTCCAAAAAAATGTGCACTACCAGGGCTTTGCAAGCGGTCGGGCAAGGAAAGCATGATCGGATCGTACGGGGCAATAAAAGGTGCAGCCAGGGCCAAAAAAGCCATGGTCATAATGATCATGCCGCCTAACACAGCAGAAGGATTGCGACTTAAAATGCGCAGTGTCAGCCCCAATTCCCGCACCCAGGCGGGTAAGGTGGACTTAGTAGCGGATGCGAGGATTAAGTAAGGCATAGAGGATGTCCACGCAAAGGTTGATGCCCACATAGGCAGTACTGGCCACCAAAGTAAAACCCATGATGGCTGGAAAATCCAGGGTGGTTATGGAATCGACCACATATTTGCCCATACCTGGCCAAGAAAAAATGGTTTCCGTTAAAATGGCTCCACCCAAAAGCTCTCCAAAGGATAATCCAGCAATGGTAATGGTGGGGATCAGCGAGTTTTTAAAGGCGTGTTTAAAAATAATACGCCCAGCTGACAAACCATGGGCCCGGGCAGTGATGATATAGTCCTGACCCAGGGCAGCAATCATGGAAGAGCGCACAATGCGGGTCATAACGGCCAAATACACATACGACAGACAAAAAGCTGGCAAAATTAAATGACGCAAAGCTTCCCAAAAAAGGCCCAGGTCTCCAGCCAAAAGAGCATCCAGGGTATAAAGTCCGGTAATACCTGGCGGAGCTGTACTGGTAATATCCAAACGACCAGATCCAGGCAGCCAACCTAAGTTGCGATACAATAATAATAAAAGCATCAGTCCCAACCAAAACACAGGTGTGGAGACTCCAATAACAGAAATAATGCGCGTGATGTGATCAGCCAAACGGTTTCTGTACACAGCAGCTAAAATTCCCAAAGGAATACCCACTGCCAGGCACAAAAAAAGGCTGGCCAAAGTCAGCTCCAAAGTTGCTGGAAAAAAATCTGCCAAATCACGCAACACAGGGCGATGATTGCGAATGGATTGCCCCATATCCCCATGCAAAAGCCCGTTCATATAGCGCAGGTATTGGATGGGCAAAGGCTTATCCAGGCCGTGTTCAATACGAATGGCTTCCACAGCCTCTTTGCTGGCCTTGGGGCCAACAATAAGTGCGGCCGGATCTCCTGGAATGGCGTGGGAAATGAGAAAAGTGAGCAGAGTCACGCCCAATAAAACCGGGATGGCTGCCAAGAGCCGCTTAATGATATAGCTACGCATCAATAAAAAAGTAGCGCCAGAATTGTGTTCCTGGCGCTACATAAGGAATTACTTTTTCCAGATGGTTTCAAAATTATACATGGATTCGAGCATGGGGTTAAAGACATACCCCTGCACAGCAGCGCGCATGGGCACAATGGTCTCGATCTGGTACAGGAAAATATAAGGGGCATCTTCCATAATAATGTCTTGTGCCTGACTGTACAAAGCTTTGCGCTCTTCCACATCAGACAAGACAGCCGCCTTGCGCACCAGGTCATCGACCTGGTCATTTTTGTAAAAACTGCGATTACCCGGTAGCCCGGCATTGGCAGAATCAAACCAGAAGTTCATAAACATGTACGGGTCAGCAAAGTCCGGACTCCAGGCTCCCAAACAAAGTTCAAAATCACCCTTGTCCAGCCGATCCCGTAAGGTCGGGTTGGCCAGAAGTTCCAAATTAAGTTTAATGCCAATATCCGCCAAATTGGCCTGCATGACCAAAGCAATTTGTTCCCAGGTGGAGCGACGTTCAGAATAGATCAGGGTCAATTCCAGGTTTTCAGCTCCAGCAGCCTTGAGCAATTCTTTGGCCTTGGCCACATCGCGGGTGTATTGGAAAACATCTGGCCGGTGCCCCCACATACCATCAGGAATGGGACCACGCATCTGCACTCCGCTGCCTTGTAAAACATGATCAATGATCCCCTGGTAATCCACAGCATAGGACAGGGCCTGGCGTACTTGAGGATTGCTCAGCTTGGGGTCCTGACAATTCACATACACATATTCGACCATTTGGGATGGGAATCGGTGCACAACGATATCTGGATTTTTTTCCAGGGCGGGAATCTGATCAATAAGAATATATTCAGCAATATCCACGTCCCCTTGTTCCAGGGCCATGCGCCGGTCCGCTCCTTCGGTCATGAAACGAATAATTACTTTTTTAAGCGCAGGTTTTGCTCCCCAATAATTGGCCTTGGCTTCCAGCACACACCGCTGCCCCCGAGTCCATTCCACCAAGGTAAAAGGACCACTGCCATCAGCATGTTCAGCCAAGTATTTTTGGGCCTTGTCCCCATCCACTTCCTGGGCGGCTACTTTGGGATTGATAATGGCTGCCCCATTGGTGGCCAGGGTTTGTAAAAAAGGACCATAAGGATTTTTCAGGGTAATTTTTAAGGTGTAATCATCAACCACTTCCATGGTTTCAATAGCGCCAATATTATCTGCCGGTCCCTTGCCAATGGCCAGGGTACGGTCCAGAGAGTAACGCACTGCTTCCGCGGTTAAAGGACTGCCATCACCAAAACTGATGCCTTGGCGAATGGTAAATATCCATTCCAGGCCATTGTCAGATACAGTCCAAGATTCAGCCACCATGGGCTCTACCTCTGTGGAGCCCAAACCATTTTCCACCTTGTACTTCACCAGACGATCATAACAGGGATAGATTTGTCGCCAGTCAATATTATCACTGGAAACACCTGGATCCATGGTATGCATGTCTGAGGTCACCCCCACCACCAAGGTATCTGTGCTTGCGGCCTGAACCATATTCACCCACAGCAAAGCCACCATCATCAAACCAAGCATTGTTCTAAAACGCATAGGACCCTCCGTATAATGAGTAAAATAGTGACCTTAGGACAATAACCTCACATAAAAGGCAAATAATTTTGTTTCTTTGGAGATAGTACACAGGGCAACCAATAGGGGCTCTTCATTTTTTCTCTTGGCTTGGTGCAAATGCATAAACTCAGGCAAGTGTTTACTCAACTGGGCAAGAATTAGCAATTTTTAGATGCAGTACCGCAGGATATTTTTCCATGAACTCCCGAACTTCTTCATGTAACACTTGAAAAATATCTTCGTAACGGCCAACAATAATGGAACTCATTGCTCCGGGACGCAGATCAATTTCTTGATGGGTGGCCAGCCTGGTTATAAAATCATGAATAATTTGATTATAGTGCTCACTCAACGGGTAATAACTGATTTCAACTGCAATTTTCATAGGTTATCTCTTTGTAAAATTTATTGCCTCAAGAACTAACAAACTGGGGATATTCTTTTGTAAATTCGTCTTTATTTTCTGTAAAGTTCAGTCTTTTCATCAGTCCCTGGTGCTGATGAAAAGACTGTTTTTGGTGTAAACCTTGCTAGTTTGCATTTTTTAACGCAAAATCCATGTTATGGAAATTGCTCTTCCTTCCCAAAATCGCACCATTGCTGTGGCCACCCTGGCTGTTTTGGTCCTGGGCCTGACGTTAAGCTTTTCTACCTGGCGTAATCTCCGTCAACAACAAGATGCCTTTAAAGAACATGCTCTGGTCACCGCCCGAAGCATTGCTGCTGGCATTGAAATTAATTTAAATCGAGAACTGCATCTGCCCTCCTTGGCCGGATCATCCAATGCTGCCCTACTCTTGCGCCGCACCCTGGCCCGGGAACTTCTCCAGGATCATATCAAACGAACTGATGCCCGGTTTATCGGTCTTTTTACCCATAATGGGCATATCCTGTTTTCTTCCCATAGTGATCCCAAAGCCTTACAAGAGCAGTTGCCCACCATAGCCTGGGAAAGCATGGGCACTGCCGGGGAATGGAGCGGGGAACTGAATTTTGAAGGGCAGCCGCTTATGGTTTTGGGTAGGCTCAGTCCGCAAAGTGTCGATATTATCAATAATGTTGGCCAGAGTTTTACCGAGAGTGAACCCCCTCTTCTTTTGGTCGGGGTGGACATGGCTCAGCATCTGGCTGCCTTTGGGAAATACAAAAGGACTGCCATTCTGCAAACCAGCTATATCTTGGCAGTTACGATCATCTTTTGGATTTTACTGATGGGTTTTTTACAACGCCAGGAACAAAGCCAACGTTTACATCGTCTGCAATCTTTTAATGCCCGCCTCCTTGATCATATGCCTGACGGATTGCTGACCATAGCCACGGACGGGACCATTGTGGCCGCAAATCCCTCGGCTTTGGCTCTGGTGGGCTCGCAAACAAGTGTTGGTCAGCATTGGCCATCTTTTCTCACTTCTTTGGGCCTTGATACACCACAGCAAACAGACCAGGAATGGACCACCTACAAATCTGATGGCAAGCACCTGGAAGTCCTGCAACTGGCCTTAAAAGATGGCTCCGGACAAAGCTTGGTGCTTATTCGCGATCGCACGGAAATGGTTCGCCTGGAACAGGAACTGCACCGCACAGAAAAGTTGGCTGCCATTGGACGCATGGCTGCTGGAGTGGCCCATGAAATCCGTAATCCTTTATCTGCCTTGCGGGGCTTTGCCCAATTTTTTTCCAAAAAATTGGCCGGTCAAGAGCCAGAAGAGCTCTATGCCCAGACCATGGTCCAGGAAGCTGACCGCTTAAACCGGGTTATCACGGACCTGCTTTTTTTGGCCCGGCCCAGGCAATTGGAGCTTACCCACATCCTTTTGGCTGAAGTTTTTCAAGAAGTGCACACCTTGCTGTCCATGGATTTAAAAGCCCGGCACTGTGTTTTGACCTCAGACCTCCATGCCCCATCTCTGGTGGCTGATCGTGACGCCCTCAAACAAACCCTCATCAATTTACTACATAATAGTATTGGGGCCATGCCAGCCGCTGGTGGAGAAATCGTGCTGGCCAGCCAAGCTGAGACCAGGGGGATCTGGGTAACCATTGAAGATAATGGTCAAGGTATGAGTGCTGAAGACAAAGAGCATGCCTTGGAACCTTTTTTCACTACTCGGGACCAAGGTACGGGCTTGGGGCTGGCCATTGTTCATACCATCATGCAAGAACATGAAGGGAGCATCACCATCGACAGCTCTCCAGGCCAAGGCACGTGCATCTCTCTCTTCTTTCCCCAAACACATTTGCAGGAGTCATAATATGCCCCATACCATTCTCATCATTGATGACGAACCAGCCCATCGTCTTATGCTTCGGGCCGTACTCGGTGATGCTGGATTTAAGGTGCTGGAGGCTGATAATGGATCAGCCGGACTACACTTGGTGCGCACCAAAAACATTGATGCAATCTTATTGGATATGCGCATGCCAGGTCTGACTGGTCTGGAGGTGTTACAACGCTTGCAAGAAGGACATGCTTTCCCGCCAGTGATCATGCTCACGGCCTTTGGCAATGTAGGTAGCGCTGTGGAAGCCATGAAAGCCGGAGCTTTTGACTATCTGACCAAGCCCGCTGACAATGACGAACTTTTGGCTGTGGTGCAAAAAGCCATACAACACAGCTCGTTACTCAAGGAAAACACAGAACTCAAAAAACAAATCGGCCAATTGCGGGAAACGCGTATTATTGGGGATAGCCCGGCCATGCAGACTGTTATGGACCTTATTGAACAGGTTGGTCCCAGTGAAGCCAATGTGCTTATTTTAGGCGAATCAGGAACAGGCAAAGAATTGGTCGCCCAATTGCTTCACGAGCATAGCCTGCGCAAGGCCGGTCCACTGATCAAGGTTAATTGTGCCGCACTGCCAGAAACACTTCTGGAAAGTGAGCTGTTTGGCTATGTCAAAGGTGCTTTTACTGGGGCCACCCAAGACAAGCCAGGGCGTTTTCAATTGGCGGCTGGAGGTACTTTATTTTTAGATGAAATTGGTGAACTGCCCTTGGCCTTGCAGGCCAAAATTTTACGGGCTCTGCAAGAACGTATTATTGAACCTTTGGGGGGCATTACTCCCATTGATGTTGATATTCGCTTTATTGCTGCGACCAATAGAAATTTACCCCAAATGATTGCCCAGGGACAATTTCGAGAAGACCTCTATTATCGATTAAATGTTCTGGAAATTTCTATCCCGCCACTCCGGGATCGAACAGAGGATATCCCCTTGCTGGTTGACTATTTACTGGAAAAATTGGGACAAAAAAATAACAAACCGTTGCGGTCCGTAAGCCGTAACTTTTTAGCCGCACTAACCAGGCATGAATGGCGAGGCAATGTACGCGAACTGGAAAATGTGCTGGAACGTTCTCTTATTTTGTGTCGGGGGGATATTTTGGATCTTCAGGATCTGCCTGACCACTTGCGTATTGCCAAGGGCATTTCACCCATCAAGTCTTCCAACCAGCCCTCCAACCCCTTGGAAGCAGCAGAATTACGTGCTCTGGAAGAAACTTTGCGCCAACATAATGGACATCGCGAAAAAACAGCCCAAGCCTTGGGTATTAGTCGACGGACCTTGCAGTATCGTTTAAAGAAGTATGGACTAACTACCAGATCCTAAACACACTTTAAGGAACTGCTGATTTATTCTGTCACATCCCTAATAAAAAGATGCTGGATAAGGAGGCACCATGAAATTTTTTCGTTTGACTCTTCTTTTGGGTGTGGCCTTGTTTTTCTCTTCTCAAACCCTGGCTGCAAAACAATTTTATGTCCAAGTTGAGGGTGAGAGCATCCATCTGTTGAACATGCCCCATCCCAACATGGCCCTCCCTGTGGATCAGGCTGAAAAGGGATGGATTCTTCATGTTGCTGCTGAATATACTTTGGTGGATGGCACAACATTCTATGAGATTGATGAACTGGACAGGAATGGCACTGAATTTATCAAGGTCGGCCAAGTCTATCCGGACCTGCCAGCCCAAGCTGTATTTATCAGGGCCGAGGATGTAAAAATTATTCCTGATCCCAAAGTCGATCCATCCTCCAACATCATCACCGTATCTACTGTCCGAGAATTTTTGGAAGCACTGGGCTCCAATCGCACTATTATTCTCCAACCTGGACAATACAAGCTATCAGATTTTGATCCCAATGAAGTGTTGCCCAGTACTATGGTCGAAGGACAAGATGAGAGCGGTATTGTTTGGAAAAAGGAATACGATGGCCATGGACTACAGCTTTGGGGATTATCTAACCTGACCATCATGGCTGAAGATCCAGGCAGTGTAACCCTTATTGTTGACCCAAGATATGTAGAAGTACTGACCTTCATACATTGCGATACCATTACCTTAAAAAACTTGATTGCTGGCCATTCTGAGGCTGGTGATTGCACAGGTGGAGTGTTTTATTTTAGTGGCAGTACAAACATACATATTTCCGACTGCCGTCTCTTTGGTAGCGGAGTTGTAGGATTGACACTAAATGAAACAAAAACCGTAACCATGAATACGTCAACAATCTTTGAATGCACACATAGGGCCATGGAGATTTCCAGAAGTGAAAACATAACCTGCAATAATTCTCTTTTCCATAATAATGCAGGGGGTATTTTTGCCGATACAAAATCTCATGATATTGTTTTTGAGTCTTGTGCTTTTACCAATAATGGTGATTCCATGTTTATAAATTACGGTACTACTATTTTAGTGAAGAATACAAGTTTTACCGGCAATAGTGATAAGAAAATACAAGACAGTGAACATGTTACCTTTGAAAATTGTATTTTTTAATACAATCCAGACAGATAACAAGTATAATCTATTGCGACTCACTGGGTCCATAAATTTTTTAAGGAGGCACCATGAAGTTCTTACGCCTGGCTCTTCTTTTTGGTTTGGTCTTGTTTTTCTCTTCCCCGGTTTTGGCGGAAAAACAATTTTTTGTTGAAGTTGTTACTGACAACAGCTCTCTTTTTAATATGCCCTTTACTAATGCCGCCCAAATTGTTGATCAGGCCCAAAAAGGGTGGATGCTGCATAGCAGTGATAAACTGGCCCTGCAGGATGGGACAACATTTTATGAAGTTTATGAAATCGACCATGACGGTACAGGTTTTTGGTATGTCCACAAGGCCTATCCCAACCTGCCCACCAGCTCTGTGTTTATCAATGCCCAGGATGTAAAGATTGTTCCTGACCCCAACGCTGACGCGTCCGTGACCACCATCACTGTCTCCACAGAACTTGAATTTTTGGCAGCTTTGGGCTCCAACCGTGTAATCATCCTTGCGCCAGGCCAATACAACTTGTCAGCCTCTGCCCCAGAACAGAGCCTGGAAGCCATTGTGGGCAAAGATTATTACAATGATGATGAAGACATGGCAGGCTTATATAAAAGTTTACAAGACAAGGGTATCACTTGGAAATATGTGGGTGATGGGTATGAGCTTTGTTTAACAGGCATAACCAACCTGACCATTCAGGGCCCCCCTGATGGCCCGGCCACTCTTTTGGTTGATCCTCGATATGCCTTTGTCCTGAAATTTGATGATTGCCATCTTATTACTTTAAAAAACTTCATTGCTGGACACTCTGAGGGTGGCTATTGTGATGGCGGTGTATTGGGATTTGCCAATAGCAGCTCCATTGATATTTCAGGCTGCCGACTTTTTGGAAGTGGTACTGTGGGGTTAGGACTTTATGATGTATCCAATATCAACGTTGCTTCCACGACAATTTTTGACTGTACCTATGGAATCATGCAAATATGGGACAGTGAATCCATAACTTTCAAATCCTGTCTTTTTCATAATAATAAAGAATATTATGGTGTTGAAATACGCAATGCGCAAAATATTATCTTTGATTCTTGTTCTTTCATGAACAACCAGGGTCCCATGTTTTCTGATGGCTCCGAGTATTTTGGGGCTTCTCAAAATAGTATTATTGTAAAAAATTCAATATTTAACAGTAATACAGACACAAACATTCAAAATAGTCCCCATGTTACTTTTGAAAATTGTACTTTCAAATAAATAATAACAAAGAGGATAATCATGAACTATTTACGCATAACTATTTTTTTATCTATACTCTTTATTTTTGCTGCCCAAGTTCAGGCTCAGGACCAACTTTTTAAGCAAGAACCTCTGGATCCGGATAAAAATGCAGCCATCATTGGCTTTGACTCTATGCTCCTGGGTGCCTTTGTTTACGGCCAATGGATTTCTGATGATGACTTGCAACAAAAAGATCAATATCATTTCCATCGTATTTGGGGTGGAGAACAATGTCATGTTTACTCATCAAAAGGATTTGATGGTCTGGGTACAATGTCAGCCATTCATAATGAACATCCCGAATTTGAAGAATTTGGCCTTGATACCCGAACATATACCGTAGAATTGGAAGATGGTTTGACCCTGGGTACAGGTTCTTCCAGACTGGCCCTGCGCTGTTCCTGGAATCCCATCCCCCGTCAGGCCAAGGCTCTTGATCCACAAAACACCGCGTACAACAAAATTCTACAAGAATACTTGGCCCAACACGGACTGCCCCAGGCCAAACCCCAGATCATGCAGCTTTTTAAGGTCGATTTGGACGGCGATGGCACGGATGAAGTGCTTATTTGTGCCCAAAATATTGTTGACCCCAAATCTAGAGTCGCCACTTGGCAGCCGGACCAGCCCCTTATTCTTGAGGGGGGGCTACCTACGGGTGCTCAAAAGGGAAATTATTCCCTGGTCCTTTTACGAAAAATTGTGAATGGTCAGGTGCGAGAGATTCCCCTGGCCCAATTTATAGCCTTAAAGGACGGCACAGCAGCTGACCCGGAGCAAATAACACCGTATGTGCACAAGATTTTTCAATTTGCAGACCTCAATGGTGACGGTGTGTTGGAAGTCATTATGGGTACAGATTATTACGAGGGATCTTTTTATGAGGTTTTTGAAATCCACAAAGATAACGCTATCTTGGTACTGGAAAATGGTCTTGGAGTATAAACTACAGGACCTTGCTCCAAGGATATACTGATAAAATCAAGCTTTGTCACAGCCAGTAAAGGAAAAACAAGAAGAATTACTCATCCAAAATTTCTTCTTTATCTTTACATTTTAGACTAAAATGCTCACTAAAATAACCAGGAGTCAAACTATGACCATAAACCAAGCTTTGGATACCAATATCGCCACATTAGGGCCGTGCAAGGTTGATACCCCCCTGCCCTATTATCATTATATCAGTGATGCAGAAAAAATTTCATTGTTTCTTTCTCCAGACTTGCTTGATGCCCCCAATGATGGACAAACCATAGCCGAGTTTGAAGAAGCAGGACCACGGGAAAAAATATACTTTGATCCACCCAAGACCAAATGTGCTATTGTCACTTGCGGGGGGCTCTGTCCTGGTATTAATGATGTTATCCGGGCCATTGTCATGAGTGCCCACCATAACTACCATGTTTCAGGGACCTTGGGTATTCGCTATGGGTTGCAGGGTTTTATCCCCAAATATCAACATGATGTTGTTGAACTGACCCCGCACAATGTGCGAGATATTCATGAGTTTGGTGGCACTATTTTGTCTTCCTCACGCGGGCCACAACCCCCGGAGGAAATTGTTGATGCTTTGGAACGCATGAATATTTCCATTTTATTCATGATTGGTGGGGATGGAACCATGAAAGCTGCCAGCGCTGTAACGGAAGAAGTTTTACGGCGTGGCTTAAAAATTGCTGTTATTGGCATACCAAAAACTATTGATAATGATATTAATTTTGTGCCCCGCTCCTTTGGATTTGATACAGCTGTGGAAAAAGCCACTGAGGCCATCCGCTGCGCCCATGTAGAGGCTCTGGGTGCACCAGCCGGTATTGGTATGGTCAAACTCATGGGACGAGAATCAGGATTTATTGCTGCCCAAGCCAGTCTGGCTCTAAAAGAAGTCAATTTTGTTTTGGTGCCTGAAGCCAAATTTAAGCTTCACGGTCAGGATGGCTTCCTGGAAAAACTTAAGGAACGCTTGCAAAATCGTGGGCATGCTGTGGTCGTGGTCGCTGAAGGAGCTGGACAGGATCTGTGTCAAGTTGATGGACAGCAAGATCTGTCTGGGAATCCTATTTTAGGAGATATTTGTGAAGTGCTGCGTGCAGAAATCAAAGAACATTTCTCAGCCCATGACTTTTCTTATACTCTTAAATATATTGATCCAAGCTATATTATCCGTTCTATTCCAGCCAACTCCAATGACCGGATTTATTGTGGTTTTTTGGGCCAACATGCTGTGCACGCGGCCATGGCCGGAAAAACAGGTATGGTTGTGTCCAAACTCCAGGAGCGTTATATGTACTTACCGCTTCGTATTGTTACCGCCAAACGCCGTAAGCTCAATATTAAATCGAACTATTGGCGTTCGGTTATGGAATCAACAGGGCAACCTCAAGAAATCTTTAGCACTGACGAGATCTAAATATGGCCCGTATTTTAGCCCTTATTTTAATTTTGGGATTATCTGTGGGTGGCTACCTCATTTATCAACATAAAAGGCAGAGTATCCCCAAGCCCCAGGAAGCCATAGAAGTTGCTCCCCAACGTTGGCAGGTGTCCTCGACCACAACAGAGAACTCCAGCCAGCTTAGTATGCAAGCCAATGCCACCCTTGCTCTCCTGGAAGACAATGCCACTACAGCCAATGCCACCTCAGAAGAAAATGCGACCCTATCCATTCCCTCTGACAAGTTGGTTACCCATGAGTTTGTGCACGACTTGGCATCTTTTCTGGTTGCCAATTATTTTCCAGCGAATACCCAGCGTAATCCTGGGGAAAAAGGCCGCTTTAACCTCAATATCAAATCTGCCAATATCCGTTATGGAGTGGATTTTCCAGGACTAAACGTGGATCTGGTGGATATACTCGGATCCCGACAAGTCATCTTTGAGCATGTTTTAAATAATACTGTCCTGGATTTTTTAGCACAAGCCTATACCCCTTTATTGTTAGACAGTCTGAATCAAGCTTTAGCCACAGCAACATGGACCAATGCTTCGGGTGAGGAAATTCAGATTAATGAAAGTCAACGCAAAGAAATGCTTGTACTTCTGGCCAACAAAGTACGTGTGATTGGACAGACTGTTACTGCCCTGGCCACATCCGAAACCATTTCTTCTCTGGTCAATAAATATTTGGAAGATATGGACCAGGTCAATCAGGCCCACATGCATTTTTGGGAACTGCAAGGATCTCCCAATGCTTCACCTGCGGCCTTGAACGACGCCAGTGCCCAAATCAAATCCAGTATTCAAACCAGAGAAATGTCCAGGCAAAGACTGTTACAAACCATTGCCACGAGCGTGAATCCTCAAGGAATGGATGCATCAGAACTTGTTTATCTGGCGCAGTGGATACATAGACGAGGAGAAGAAAATCCCGATCGCCTGGCTTTGGTGGCTAAGGCTGGAAATCTTTTGACGCAAACAGCTGCAACTCTTGAAAAACACGCAAGCCAGGTCCAATAATACTGCAACAAGAAAGAGAACGATCGGATCCCATTATATAATCAGGGCTTGCGTTACAAAAGGATAAATACAATTGAAGCAAGGGTCTGATCATCTCCTAATGTCGCGAAGTTAAATAGGGCTGATGGGTCATGAGGTAATTGCGCACGTAATCCTCCACCCCTTCTTCCAAAGATCGAAAGTGGACATCACACCCACGTCCAACCAACCTGTCCAGATTGGCACAAGTATAGTACTGATATTTATCCCGAATGCTTTCAGGCATATCTATATATTCAATCTGTGGTTCCTGACCCATGGCCGAAAAAACTGCGCGTCCAAGATCATTCCAGGTGCGAGCCTGGCCGGTACCCACATTAAAAATCCCGCCTACTTGGGGATTTTTAAGAAGCCAATCAATAATTTGTGCACAATCTTTAACATACACAAAATCTCGCATCTGTTCACCATGGGCATAATCAGGATGATAAGACTTAAAAAGCTTTAACTGCCCTTCTTTTTTAATCTGGGTAAAAGCCTTGCACACCACAGAACGCATATCGCCTTTATGGTATTCGTTGGGTCCAAAAACATTAAAAAATTTCAGCCCAACCACTTTGCCCAGTAATTGGTCCTTTTTTACCCAAAGATCAAAGAGATGTTTTGAATAACCATACATATTCATTGGATATAACTTTTCCAAAGACTCATAGGCATCATCAAATCCCTGATCACCATTACCATAGGTGGCTGCAGAGCTGGCATATACAAAACGGGCATTACGATCCAAAGCAAAGCGACACATGGCTTTGGAATACTCCAGATTATTGCTCATCAGATAATCACAATTGGTCTCTGTGGTCGAAGAAGAAGCACCCAAATGAATAACAGCATCAATACGACCGTCCATATACCTGGTTTTAATCAAAGAAAGAAACTGATCTTTATGGATATAACGGTGATAAATAAGACCAGCAAGGTTGCGCCATTTGTCTGTTGATCCCAAATTATCAACTACAACAATGTCCTGGTATCCTTGGCGGTTTAACTCCCAAATCATGGCACTGCCAATAAATCCTGCACCACCGGTTATAACGATCATAGTCTCCTCCTCAAAAAATTATGCATTTGTCTAATCTGAAACCTCCTCCCCTGTAAACCTCCCCAAGCCCATCTGAGCAACATGTGGCGGGTCAAATCCTATCCCTGTGGCCTCTAAAAAAATGCGTCACGGCTGTGTCCAGGACTTGGTTTTTACAATAACTTTGTGTAGAATTTCACATTGCAACAAACCTGGTCCTAAGGTGCCCTTGATGTTCTTGGTTTAACCTCACTAACTTTAGACTCTATGTGCCCTCCATCAGGGTGGAGTATGGACTTCTTGTTTGTCTGACAAAATGGCTAAAGTATAAATTTCCCAACTTTTTCCTGCCATGAGGTATTCAATGGCTATAAAACGCATTATTCCTTGTTTAGATGTTCGCAATGGTAAATTAACCAAAGGCATCAAGTTCCAGGGCAACGTAGATATTGGTGACCCCATAGAAACAGCAAAACGTTATAGCCAAGATGGAGCTGACGAGATTATTTTTTATGATATTACAGCTTCCCACGAAGGTCGTAGCACAATGCTTAAAGTAGCTGAGGCTATAGCAGCAAGTATATCAGTTCCCTTTTGTGTGGGGGGAGGTATCTCTACCCTTGAAGATATAGGCAATACTCTAGCGGCAGGCGCAACCAAGGTCTCTATAAATTCTGCTGCGGTAACAACTCCACAGCTTATCTCTGACGGTGCATCTGCCTTTGGAAGCCAATGCATTTTAGTCGCTTTGGATGTCCTGCAAGTACCTGTCTCGCCTCTTATTCCCTCAGGTTATGAAATCGTTATCCATGGTGGACGCAAGCATATGGGTATAGATGCTGTCCATTGGGCCAAGAAAGTTGTCCAACTGGGTGCAGGAGAGCTATGCGTCAATTCCATTGATGCTGATGGCACCAAGGATGGGTATGATTTAATATTGACCCGACTTATTGCCCAAAATGTACAGGTTCCGGTTATTGCTTCTGGAGGGGCTGGACATCCTCAACATCTGGTTGATGCGGTCACCATTGGAGGAGCTTCCGCAGCGTTGGTGGCTTCCATCGTTCACTATGGTCAATATACCATTACTGATTTAAAAAGATATATGAGTGAAAAAGGGGTCTCCGTCCAACAGGTCCCGTAAAATGCTAAGATGTACTGCACATCCAGCGATAACCATGGAGGTTAAGACATGTTTACTATAGTCAAGCGGGAAGAGATGGCTGATGGAACAGTTATTTTAAACGAAATAACAGCACCAAAAATTGCCGTTAAAGCACAACCAGGTCAATTTGTTATTCTCAAGGCAAATGAAAATGGCGAGCGTATCCCTTTGACCATGGCTGAAACCGACCCGGAAAAAGGGACTATCACGGTCATTTATATGGTGGTGGGCAAAAGTACAGAATTATTCAAAAGCCTTAAGGTTGGCGATACCTACCAAAATATTATTGGTCCTTTGGGTCGGCCCACCCACATTGAGCCCGGTAAAAATATTATTTGTGTAGGTGGCGGAACAGGTGTGGCTGTATTACACCCCATTGCCAAGGGCATGAAAAAAGCTGGTTGTACTGTAACCACCATTATTGGTGCGCGAAATAAGGATCTACTCATTTTGGAAGACAAAATGCGCCAGGCATCCCATGAGCTGCATGTATGCACTGATGATGGTTCCTATGGTCGCAAAGGCTTTGTTACGGAAGTTCTCAAAGAAAAACTTGAAGCTGGTGGAGTGGATCAGGTGGTAGCTGTTGGCCCTGTACCCATGATGAAATTTGTTTCTCTTATGACCAAAGAATATGGGGTACCGACCATGGTTAGTCTTAATCCCATCATGGTTGATGGTACGGGCATGTGTGGTGGCTGTCGGGTTACTGTAGGTAATGAAATAAAATTTGGATGTGTGGATGGTCCTGAGTTTGACGGTCATCAGGTTGATTTTGATGAACTGATCCTGCGTCTTCGCGCCTACAACGAAGAAGAACGCTTGAGCCATGAACGTTGTAAATGTGAGGGGAAAGACCATGAGCACTGCTAAATCTAGCCCTCGACATCCCATGCCCGAACAGCCCCCCCTTATTCGGGCGAAAAACTTTGAAGAAGTTCCCCAGGGATATACCCCGGAAATGGCCATAGCTGAAGCCAAGCGGTGCCTACAATGCAAAAACCCCATGTGTGTGCAAGGTTGCCCTGTAGGCATTGATATCCCCAAATTTATCTATCACATCGCACAAGGAAATTTTGACAAAGCTATTGGTAAAATTTGGGAACGCAACAGCCTGCCCGCAGTGTGCGGACGGGTTTGTCCACAGGAAATTCAGTGTGAAGGCAAATGTATTCTGGGCAAAAAGGGTGAACCCGTGGCCATAGGCAACCTGGAACGTTTTGCCGCAGACTGGGAACGTGCCCATCAAGTCTGTCAATTACCTGTGTGTGAAGCGTGTACTGGAAAACGCGTTGCTGTGGTTGGTTCTGGTCCGTCTGGGCTCACTGTTGCTGGTGACCTGATTTTGAAAGGACATAGCGTCACTATTTTTGAAGCCTTCCACAAACCGGGCGGAGTACTTGTCTATGGTATTCCGGAATTTCGCCTGCCCAAAGAAATAGTCGCGGCCGAAGTATCCTGCCTGCAAGCCCAGGGAGTACAATTGGAATGTGATGCAGTAGTCGGACGTACCGTGAGCATAGACGAACTTTTTGCAGAAGGTTTTGATGCTGTGTACCTGGGTGTAGGTGCAGGATTACCCAAGTTTATGAGCCTACCTGGTGAAAATTTGGTGGGTGTGCTTTCAGCCAATGAATATTTGACTCGCGCCAACCTCATGAAAGCCTACCTCTTTCCCCAGGTGGATACCCCTATCCCACGTGGTTCCCATGTGGTGGTTTTAGGTGGAGGGAATGTGGCCATGGATAGTGCCCGAACCGCCATGCGCCTTGGAGCAGAAAAGGTCAGCCTGGTTTACCGCCGATCCAGAGCAGAAATGCCTGCCAGACAAGCAGAAATTCATCACGCTGAAGAAGAAGGCCTGCATTTTGAATTATTGGCCAATCCCGTGCGTTATCTGGGCAATGATCAGGGCCGGTTAACAGGCATAGAATGTGTGCGCATGGAGCTAGGAGAACCAGATGCTTCCGGGCGCAGACGTCCAGTAGTTCAACCTGGTTCAGAATTTGTCATTGATTGTGACCTGGCTATTGTGGCCATTGGTTCAGGAGCCAATCCCCTCTTGACCAACTCCACCCCAGATCTTCCCCTGAATAAATGGGGGTATATTGTGGCCCAGCCTGAAACAGGAAAAACTGGAAAAAAGGGAGTCTGGGCTGGAGGCGATATTGTCACTGGAGCAGCTACAGTCATTTTAGCCATGGGAGCTGGCCGCAAAGCAGCAGACTCCATTCATGAATACCTGACCTGGGGATGGTAAAGGTAAGCAGACAAAATATGCTGGCTCAATTACCGAGATATGCTTGAGCCAGCATTGTTTTTAAATTTTCCTCTCCAAGATCACCCGACAGAGGTGAGTTGATCACTACACTTCAAAAAGCATCTCTAAATCAGAACGAGTCAGGGTTTTCCACGCTGATTGACCAGGAATAATGGAATCGGCAATGCCTTTCTTGGATTCTTGCAGTTTGAGGATTTTTTCCTCCACAGTATTCTCACAAATCATCTTATAGGCAAAGACCTGACGAGTCTGGCCAATGCGGTGCGTTCTATCCGTGGCCTGATCTTCCACTGCCGGGTTCCACCAGGGATCATAATGAATAACATAGTCTGCTGAAGTCAGATTAAGCCCCGTTCCACCTGCTTTTAAAGAAATAAGAAAAATGGGAATTTCTGGCGTGTTATTAAAAGTGTCCACTTGATCAAAACGGTCTTTGGAGGCTCCATCCAGATAACAAAAGGGAATTTCAACCATGTGCAACCAATTTCGGATAATGTGTAACATCTGAACAAATTGTGAAAACACCAAAACCTTGTGTCCATCGTCAATAATGGAGGTTACCAAATCTTTAAAAGCTTCAAACTTCCCTGAAGAAATATTGGCATTAAAACCAGGCAGATCCAACTTCAACAATCGCGGATGACAGCAAATTTGACGCAATTTCAGGAGTGCATCTAAAATAGAAATTTGGCTCTGGCCAATGCCCTTTTCATCCACATCATGGAGTACTTGTTCTTTAAGTTTTTTGGCCAAAGCAGAGTACAATTCCATTTGATCTTCCAACAATGCTGAATAGTACACATTTTCCACTTTTGGTGGTAAATCTTTAGCTACTTCGTTTTTGGTACGACGCAGAATAAAAGGTTTCACCCGGGCCTTAAGATACTCTAAACTGTCAACATCTCCATCCTTGATGGATTTGACAAAACCCTTTTGAAAGGCTGCCTGGGAACCCAAAAATCCAGGCATTAAAAATTCAAAAAGTGACCACAATTCCAATAAAGTATTTTCAATGGGTGTACCTGACAAACAAAGTCGAAATCGTGCCTGAATTTTGCGGACACTTCTGGCAGTAATGGTGTTTGGATTTTTAATATTTTGTGCTTCATCCAAGATAATGGAATTGAACTCAAACTTGAGTAGTTCATCAAGATCACGGCGTAACAGGGCGTAAGTGGTAATGATCAATTCTGAAGATTCAATGTGTTTGAACAAATTCTCCCGCCGTGTTCCGTAAATAACCAGGCGTTTCATGGTTGGCACAAATTTTTGCGCCTCACGTTCCCAGTTGGGAAGAACTGAGGTGGGAACAATGATCAAGTTGGGTCCCTTATGCCCTTTTTCTTTCATATATTGCAAAAAGGACAAGGTTTGAATGGTTTTTCCCAGGCCCATTTCATCTGCTAAAATCCCACCAAAATGGTACTCACGTAAAAAATTCATGTAGCTCACGCCCTGCAATTGGTAAGGACGGAGGGTGGCATGAAGACCCTTGGGAACTTCCACTTGCTCCACTTCTTCAAAATCATGTATTTTTTCACGCAGTGTATTCCAGAAACTGTCAGAAGTAGTTTCAGGAATATCATCTAAAATCTTATCTAAGACCGGAGCTTCAAAGCTTTCAAAATGTTTTTTAGGTGGCTTTTCAGGATCAAAACCCAAGGCCAGGAGCTTATGGCCTAATTTTTCTAACCACGACTCAGGCAAGCTGGTATAAGAGCCATCCTTAAGCTGTACGTATCTTTTCCCCTGAATCCATGATTTCCAGATTTTATCAATGGGTACAGAGATATCATCGTACTCAACACTGATCTCCAAATTAAACCATTTATCTTCTTCTTGGGTCTCCACTGTGGCCACAACATTGGGTTGGGTTAGTCGTACTTTATAACGGGTCAGATCCTTTTCCCCATAGACACGATACGCTTCCACCAGTTTGGGGTAGGCATCCAAAAGAAAAGTAATTGCTTCTTCTGGCTCTAAAAACCAAACAGAATTACTGCGAGGCTGAAAATTCATATCCATCAAAGTAGCTAACAAAACCTCTTCTTCTTCCTGGTCACGGCGAATAAGAAAAGACTTGCCTTCAAACTGATAACTCCCTGTTTGCAAATCTTGGTTTGGTCCAGGCAGCGCAATATCACCATGCTCTGTTTCATAGATGTTCTGGATTTCCAGGGTCAGTAAACTTCCTTCTTCATTGAGAAAAAGCTTGGGATTATAGCTGGCTGGAACAAAAATAGGCTGCATACGCTCAAGAAATTCTTCCTGTCCATAGAGATCTGAGGCAGGGATTTGTGTCCAGACTCGATCAAGAAATTCTGAAATTTCTGCATGAGGAATAAGGGGCGGAGAGGTAACCAATTCTTGAATTAATTGAGGTTGCAGACCGGTTTGCACAGGATAAAAGCTATGCTTCCGACAGACCCATAATGGAAGCTGACCATAAAAAGTGGTGTTCTGATTCAATATGGAAATAGGCACCTTGCCTTCGCGGCCCAACATCACGTCAAAAATCAGCCCGTCCTCCACAAACTTAGGACGTAAATGCAAACGCATGGGCGTACTGACAATACGCACTGGCTGTTCTGTTTCTTCCCAAAAAAGATAATACTCGTTTCTGATAGCCCAGAAAAACCAGGTCATAAGTCCAAAGGGAATATCAATACGATGCCCGTAATAGTCTAAGAATTGTCCAATATGCTCAGCAACCAAAGGAAGCTCAGGAGACATTTCACACCACTCAGGATTACGAACAATTTGTTCCAAAGTTACGGGATTTTGTACTGTGGATAAGCCTGATTTATTTTGGCGGGCCCGAAAAAATTCTACCTGCAAGCGACCAGGTTCTGTAAAAAAACGAAAAATCAGGTAATGAATTCCGGGTTCGGGCTCAAAAGAGGTGGAGAAAAAACCGCGAAAACTATGCTTCCACTCTGACTTGATTTGCTGCACTTCAGCTTCAGGAGTATTGTCAAGCCTTGATAGCAAACCCAGAATAGTAGCAGTCACATGTCGACAAATTCCAGAAAAAGAATCTGGGCAATTGCAGTAGTAATGAACTGACTCCTGCTCCAGATTAATGCCTACTTCAGAGGTATAGGTTTGAAAATCATCTCCCTGGATTTGACCTTCAACCTCCCAATTGTCCTCGTGGCTTCGAACTTCAATATTTTGAATGCCATCTTCAGCCATGAGATATTGGGCACCGTCACGAATATGTTCAGGAATACTATCAGATAAAAAAGAATATAAAATCTTTTGAATATGTTCGTCAGCTTGGTTCACCATATTAAGTAATGCTCCATCTATGTGCAACACCTGAAATTAACTGATTAATACTTGTTCAAAAACTAGTGGCAATATGTCGCAACAGTTCCATTTAATCAAAACCACGGGCTTAATCAAGAGGGAGATTATTTTTTCTGCTTGCGTTCAGATAATGTCAACCAGAGATTGAAAAAAATATCATATCGTACATAAAGCTTTGAGTCAGTCCATTGAGTAAAAAAGGCGCAAAATAAATTTTTATTTGGACTCGTAGCAATTACTCCAGGGATTGGAAAAAAAACACTCTTCTGGCAGCCAACCTTCTTGTACCGGGTTTGTAGCAGTACGTACTTTGGCCCATTCACCATGAACTTCCAGCAGCAGGAGTGGAACATCCATCTCCAACAAGTCCAACTGCCCAGAGGCATATTCCGGTTTTTGATACAACGAGCATGATCTATCCTTCGTGACAGCAGCACAGGTACCCAAAACACTTTGATGCAACCAACCTATGGTGCCATCCAAAAGTTGCACTGAAAACCATTTATCTTGTTGTCCAGTAACAAAAACCTGGCGCAGATACTTTTCTTCATCTGTTCTGCCAGGTGCAATGATGCGCTTGACTTTTCCACCGGGACTCTCACGAAGATTTGTGCCTTGAGGGTCGGGATCAATGATCAACATCCAAAACTGTGTATCTTGAGCCAATGTAACGTCAAACCAGCCCAAAACAAGGAATAGTACCAGTAGATATTTCATTTTCCTCTCCAGTTTTCTATATCTAACGTTGACACCTAGCAAGGAACATGGCTTTTTCAAAGATAATTTTCAATCTTTTAAAAAAGGATAATCCATGAAGCGCCAGTTGATCCACCGATGCCGTCATTTTTTCTCCACAACTCTGTGGCAAAATACAACGGGCAAACCCATTTATGGTACTTTAATTCAAGGGATACGGATCGCATGTCTTGCAGCACGTGGTTTCAAAGTTCATCACGGCTCCTTACGTGCCTCGGCACTGACATTCTACACCCTTTTGTCTTTGGTCCCTGTCATGGCCATGGCCTTTGGAGTAGCCAAAGGATTTGGCTTTGAACGTTTATTGGAAAAAGAACTCCTCAAATATTTTTCAAGTCAGCAAGAAGTCATTATTCAACTTATAGATTTTGCACGAAATATGCTTGATAATACCAAAGGAGGTCTTATTGCCGGAGTGGGTATTTTTGTATTGTTTTTATCAGTGATCAAGGTCCTCAGTAATATTGAAGAAAGTTTTAACCACATTTGGCAGGCACCTCCAAGATCGTGGCCCCGCAAGGTCAGTGACTACCTGTCCATCACCATTATTGCTCCACTATTTTTAATAATATCTGGGAGTGCTACTGTATATGCAATCTCCCAGGTCATGGCCCTCTCTTCACAAGTAGGATTGGAAAAACTCGCTTCTCCTGCCATGTCCCTGGGGCTGATCCTTGCTCCCTATTTCATTTTATGGATCCTTTTTACTCTGCTGTATCTGATCATGCCTAATACAAAAATTCGTATCAGTAGCGTATTACCAGCTGCTCTTCTAACTGGAAGTATGTACCAATTCATGCAAATAGCCTATGTCAAGTTTCAAATTACCATGACCAGTTATAATGCTATTTATGGAAGTTTTGCAGCCTTACCTCTTTTTCTCATTTGGCTGAACTTAAGCTGGTATATTGTTTTGTTTGGAGCAGAGATTGCTTATGCGACCCAAAACTCAAACAAGCTTGATTCCTGGCAAGAAAACCAAAACATCAGCCCCAGGCAGATTAAATTTCTTGCCGTGGCCATGGCTAGCCAAGCAGCCTATATCTTTCAGCAAGGCCTGTCCCCGCACACGCCACAGCAATTAGGACAAATTCTGGAAATACCTGCTGGTTTATCTTTATCTTTAGCCAATCTTTTAGTTCAGGCGCAGATTTTATCACGCCTTGATGACGGATCAACATCTTATCCAGTGCAACCAGCCCGAGACATTAGCACGCTACGTATCACACAAGTTTTAGCAGCTCTGGATACTGTGGGGCATACTTTTAGTTTAACTGGTCCCGAGTCAAGATTGGCAAGTCTGGAAGGTATTTTGCAAAACCTGGAGCATGATTTGGAATCTTCCACAGCTAACGAACTCTTACCAACCATTGCTCAAAAATTTCCCCACAACATTGTAGGAAACCTTTAGTTCACAGCCTGACTTTCTTGCTGTAGCTGTACCGTAAGGGAAAGAGCAAGAGTTTTGGCCTGGTCTGACTCTTTCCATTCCTGATACGCATTAATCCAATAGTCAAAGCTGTAAATCTTCTTCATGAGTTGTTCTTCATGCAAATCAACCCATGTATTAAAAAGTATCATTTCAATAGAGAAATCTTTAGTATCAAATATCTTGGGCACCACATTCACTGGAAATTTTTTCCCTGCCATGTTTAATTGAATGAATTCCACCACCACACGTTGGGATAATTCTGGAGATAATGACCGTTCCAGCATTGACTCAACCATTTCCCAATAATCAGGAAATTGTGTTTTCATTTGCTTAGCCTGTTCCTCTGTCAAGCTGATATAGAGTTTGGTATCCCGCTCTTCAATAAAATAATACCGGAGCCAAAATTCAAAATGAAAAACCTCTGCAATTTCATGCAGCACTGTGTTAGAAGCAATCATAAGAATCTCCTTTATTTTTTACAGTATAATAAATGCATTTTTTCAGTCAATGAGATATTGATATTCATCTACAGTAGTTGACAGACAACATTACTCAACATAATATATAAAAAAATAACATGCTATTTGGAGGAATATTATGGAAGAATATGTCAAGCAGGCACTTGAAATTGTCAAGGCTCAGGCAAGTGTACGTAATATGACTGAAGAAGAAATAGGATCTATGGTTCGATCTTTAACCCTGGAAATTAAAAATCTTGCAGAAGGCACAGTTCCAGAAACTCTTGTACGTACATCAGTTATGTTTGATGAAGCCAAAAAGGCTATCCGTGAAAAAAGTATTACCTGCATGGAATGTGAAAAATCCTTTAAAGTACTGACTAAGCGCCATTTAGCCACTCATGGCCTGACTCCTGACGAATACAGAGAAAAATGGGGTTATAAAAAGGGGACCTCTTTGGTGGCCAAAGCCTTGGCCCGGGAACGTCGGAAAAAAATGCAAGAAATGCGATTGTGGGAAAAACGCATTAAAAAATAAATCCCCTAAGGTAGCTAGGGTGATACCTTTGTGTCTCACCCTTTTTTTGTGCTTGATTCAAGAATTTGTTTGATCTTGACCAAACGTGCGTCCAACAAAGAAAAATCTGGGGCAATGCCCTGCAATACAAAAATTGGACTAATATACAAATTTTCCCAATTAAAATGGATTTCCAATCCATCTTCCTTGCTCCGAACCTCTTCCACCAAAGGTCGAAGCTCAACTTCTCCTGGCTCCCCCTTTTTGGTTTTTTTGGGCACGATCCAACTGGGAGAGCGCAAAAATACTTCAAGTTGCTCTTTAAAAACATCTTCTTTTTGAGAATCTAAAAAATGCAAAGTAAAACATTCACGTAATGCCACAGGAGCTTTGCGCTGATATGGCACAATATCAATGTGGGTTACCTGCATACCTGCTGGCAGTTCCTTATTGAGTTGGTCCACAAGATTTGATTTATCTAAGATTCTACAAATAACAACATCCATCCACTCGCAAATACTCCCCACCCCAACGGGTAAAGCTCTGGCAAAAGATACCAAAGGGGTCGGACGAAACCCATTAGAAAAAGCCAAGGGCAGGTCAACTCGACGAAAAGCTCGCTCGAAAATCCGCTGCAACTCTAATTGGCTCAGGTAAACAGCAGGTCCATTTTTTGAATACCAAAGACGCAGACGCTGCTCACGTTTTTGTAAGTCAGCCATGGAACGCTTTTCGGGTAAGGAGACTGAGCTTGGCTTTTCCTGATCGCGTGTCATCTGGTTAACAATAGGCTCAATTGTGTTATTAATACCTTGTTGCAAAAGAGAAGTTCGACCTTGAATATTACAAATACCACAATCACGACATGCTGCATAACGACAGTCTGGAGTTATTTGCCCATTAAGAGCCCGTCGCAGCTCTGTATGTAAAAATTTTTTACTCACCCCAGACTGCAAATGATCCCAAGGCAAAGGAAGATTTGGATCTCGTTCTGCAAGATAGACTTCAGGGTTAATCTGAGTTTCAGAAAAAGCCTCTAACCATAAATCCAAACAAAGATGATCCGTCCAACTGGTAAAGATAGCTCCCTTTTCATAGGCACACTCAATAGCTGGAGCCAAATTACGGTCTCCACGTGAAAAAACACCTTCCAAAAACGTCATGTGTGAATGATGCCACTTGAGCCTTAAACGTCGATGAGGTTTAAAAATGGAACGTAAATATTCTACCCGCTCCTCAATCTCGGTCATGGAAATTTGCCGTTCCCATTGAAACGGAGTGTGCGGTTTGGGTACAAAAGGTGAAATAGCTGCTGTCACTTGCAAGCGCTTTGTTTTTGGACCAGCCGTCTGGGCTACTTTAAGACAAAGATCTACAATTCCATCTAAATCTTCCACTTGTTCTGTAGGCAGACCGATCATAAAATAGAGCTTAACCTGCTGCCAACCCAGCTCAAAGGCGATGCGGGTATGGTCCAATAGCTCGGCCTCGGTTACGCCTTTATTGATCACGTCGCGTAAACGCTGGGTGCCAGCCTCAGGAGCTAAAGTTAGACCAGTACGACCAAGGGAACTCATAAGAGTCATCAGTTCCCTAGAAACAGAACCTACACGCAAGGATGGTAAAGAAATAGAAATTTGTTCTGCATGGCAGCGCTGATATGATGATAAAAAAAGATGTTCCAAGGCACTAAAGTCCCCGGTGCTCAAAGATAAAAAAGAGAGTTCCTCGTTACCTGTTTCAGCTAAACCCTGATGGATAATGTCTGCCAACTGCTCCACGCTTCGTTCCCGAACCGGACGATAAATAATACCTGCCTGACAAAAACGACATCCACGGGTACAGCCCCTGGCTATTTCTACAGAAAAACGATCATGCACAGGCTTACCAAAGGGAACCACATGGCGAGTGGGAAAAGAAACCTTATTCATGTCCATAACAATACGTTTTTCAGGCAAAGAAACATTTTTGGACACAGGATGCATACACCCGATTGCGTCAGCATTGAAAAATGATGGGATATACACTCCAGGTATGGTGGATAATTTATTAAAAAGAGTATTACGATCCCGCTGTATCTTCTCAGTTAAGATATCGAGTATCTCTAAAACGATTTCCTCACCATCCCCAAGGACCATAACGTCTATAAAGGAAGCCAAAGGTTCTGCATTAAAGGTGCATCCACCTCCAGCAATAATCAATGGGTGTGCCTCACTACGATCTTCAGCTCGCAAAGGGATTTGTCCCAAATCAAGCATGTACAGCACATTGGTGTAGCACAGCTCATGGGTTAAACTAAAAAATACTGCATCTACATCGCATAGAGCGGTATCACTTTCCAAAGTGGCCAATGGGGTAATATGTGTACGCAATACTTCAGCGACATCTTTGGTCGGAGCAAAAATACGTTCAGCATAGTAACGATCATCCTGATTGATGATATCATAAAGAATTTTCTGACCCAAGTAGGACATACCAACTTCATAGACATCAGGAAAAGCCAAGGCAACATGAGCATTTATGGATGCAAGATCCTTATGCACACTATTGGTTTCAGTACCTAAGTAATGACTGGGCCGGGAAAAAAACGGCAACAAATACTTCATCACGCCACCAAGGTTATCGGGCAGAAAAAAAGGGTGGCTGACCACCCTTTAACAACCAGGAATGTATGTTATTTTTTTAAAAACTTACTAAAATCAGTTACTTCTCCTCCCAAGTTTTGTAGTCCACCTGGTGCTGAAAGCGTGAGGTTAGTTACAGCTTCCAAATATTTGGTCTTTAATTCTTCTGGTACTGATTTATACTGAAATAAAACATGTTTAAGTTCAATTTCTCCACTTATTTCCTGGTCAAAGGGATAGCCAAAGGGCAGCAGCAACATTTGTACCCCACCTTGTTGCGTGGGAATAGTTTGCAAGATAGCTGGATCTTTAATAAAGCCTGCTTCTTGGTCCCATTTGCCCAATACCATTTCTCCATTTACCAATTTTGCCAACCTGATATCGTACACACACACCTCAACATGTTTAAGCTATTTTTGTTCATGCTCACAAAAAACACAGGTAACAAGAATTACTGGCCGACTATCTAGCTGTCAAGGAAAGATATTTTTAGTAACAAGTACTACAATAATTTTTTATCTTTTCTAAGAACATCCTTTGTAGTAGCTAATTGTTGAGCATATAAAGATGGGGGAACTATGCAAATTTTGGATATTGTACTCTGTGTTATTATAGGATTTCTTGGTATTCGTGGCACCTTTCGTGGATTGGTCAAAGAAATAGCATCAATTCTTGGGCTGCTTCTTGGTTTTGTACTAGCCAATAGTTACCATGCACAATTATCTCCTCTTCTGGAAGAATACTTGGGAGGCCCTGGCCTAGCACATCTAGTGGGCTATTTAGGCATTTTTCTGGGTACTGTGGCCGCAATTTTCCTCTTGGCTACCTTGATCAGAAAAATTCTCAAACTTATTCGTTTAGGCTGGCTGGACAGTATCGGTGGCGGAGCTTTAGGAATATTAAAAGGACTTCTTTTGTGCAGCATAGTAATTATGGCTCTGACTGCTTTTTTACCAGCAAAATCTGAAGTTTTAACTCGCTCACAGGTCGTACCTCATATCAACACCTTTAATACTCTGCTCTCCAATGCACTCCCCAAAGAAATGCGTGATCAATTTTTGGAACGAAGCCAAGAATTACAAAAAACATGGGAAGAAAAAATCATGAAACAAGTAAAGGAAACACAAGGTTCAGCCAATGGAAAAACACAATTTTAAGCAAATACTGGATGTTATTGATATTTTAACCGGCCCAGATGGCTGTTCTTGGGACCAGCAACAAACTCCCAAATCTCTGTGTGACTATTTGGTGGAAGAATCCTTTGAACTGGTGGAAGCCATTCAAAGCAATGATCTGACTGAGATTTCCGAAGAATTGGGTGATGTGCTTTTTTTGGTTTTATTTATCGGGCGCTACCTGGACAAGGTAAGTCCAAACTTTCTACAAGATGTCTTGACTGGCAATGCCCAAAAAATGATTCGCCGCCATCCCCATGTTTTTCAAAAATCCCAGTGTAATGGAGAGAAGGTAAATATAAATTGGGAAGAAATCAAAAAACAGGAAAAAATAGCAACAAAGCAGGATCTTGGAGTCTTTTCCTCGCTTCCCCAAAATCTCCCCCCCCTTTTAAAGGCCTACCGCATCAATTCCAAAGCAGCAAAAATTGGATTTACCTGGCCCTCGAATGAAGAACAAGAAGCAAAACTGCAAGAAGAATGGGCAGAGTTACAACAGGCCTTGTCTGCTAATATTACAGAAAGCAAGGCGGAAGAATTTGGAGACTATTTATTTACTTTGGTGGAATATGGACGTCGCCGGGGAATCAAGTCCAATGCTGCCCTGAGTCTGGCCAACAGCAAGTTTTTACAGCGTTTTCAGGCCATGGAAGACTTGGCAATACAGCAAGGCCTGGATCTGTCAGCAATGACATTAGAGGAAATGGACATACTTTGGAGCGCAGTAAAAAAGTCTGCTAATTAAAAGTACAAGGATATTGCAAACAAATCTGGGGCCAAAAGGCCCCAGATTTCTATACCAAAAAGTATAGTATCTCTACTAGATAATTCGTGGTTGGATAAACACTAACAACTCTGTTTTGCCAATTTTATCATATTTATTCTTAAACAACCATCCTAAGCCTGGAATATCACCAAGTCCAGGAATTTGGCTTTTGCCTGTTTCTTCCGTTGTTTTTAAAACTCCACCTATAACAATGGTTTCTCGATCATCGACCATCATTTTAGTTTTGGCACTTTTGGTGTCAATATCCCTGCTACCACTTACGCTTGATACAGGGCTATCGTCTTCAATCTCAATATCCAAAATAAGCTTATTATCTGGAGTTATCTGTGGCAGTACAGAAATTTTTAAGACAGCATCTTCGTATTCAGTCGTAGTTCCCCCACTTTCAGATTCCCCTTGGGTAGCAAGCTTGGTTCCTTGCAAAATTTCAGCACGACTATTGTTTAAAGTTAAGATCCGAGGTGAAGAGATGGTTTTGACCAAATTTTTTTCTTCCCCGAGTCTAAGGCGTGCATCCAAATTAAACAAATCCTTTCCAAAAAGCTTTCCAACCTGACCACCAAGAGAAAATGTGGTAAATGTATTTAAACCTTCCTTTCCGATTTCAAACTCACGACTCCATTGGTCCCCTGAGTCAGCATGTTTATAATCAATTCCCCAGCTGACTCCAAGATCACGCTGAAACTCATCAGTCGCATAAACAAGGCGAGCTTCAATCATGACCTGTCGCTCTGCTCGATCCAACTTTTTGATAAAACTATTAATGCGCCGCAAAGTTTCTTCTGTATCAGTGACAATAAGCATGTTGGTCCTTTGATCAGAACTTGCTTTGCCGCGTGGAGTTAAAAAGGACTTTACCTTGCCCTCAAAATCAGCCGCAGTATTATAGTTAATCTGTATATATTCAGACTTCAAAGGAGCAAGTTGTTCCATGCTTTCTTTGGCTTGAAGAGCGGCTTCTCTAGCTTTTTGTAATTGTTCACGTTCAGCAGAAAGCTTGTTTATAGAGGCAATACGCATGATATTTCCTTTGAGGACCATACCCAAACCTCTTTGCAAAAGTACCAGATCTAAGGCCTGATCCCAAGGAATATCCACAAGTTTAAGTGAAATTTTTCCTGTAATTTCATCATCCAGAATCAAATTATAACCACTTATTTCAGAAATAAGACGCAGCACATGCTCTACTTCTGCATTTTGCAAATCAATAGAGATATTTTCTCCGGTATAATTTTTCTTCATCCCTGGAAATAAAGTATCAAGCTCTTGACTTGTTTCCTCTTCCTCTTCTGTGGTTAAATTCATAGCTTGTTTTTTCTGAAGAGGTAATCGCGCTGTTACCATATTTTGTTTGAGTAAAATATAGGTTTCATCGTTTTTACGCATAATGGACAGAGTTGGCGAACTATCTCCAGAAAAGAGCAAACGAGCGTCATCTGCATCATTTTGAGCAACAACTGAGTCAAAGCCTGTTTTTAATTGCGAAACATCATACTTTTTTAGCAAAGATTCAGCAAATTTTGACTTACGTAAAACAAGAGAAAACCCACCAGCAGAAGAGGGAATAATTTCATAGGGCAAACTAGAATAGGTTACTATTTGTAAGGAATCATTAACTGGTTTAAAGGAAAGGGAATTAATATGGTTAACTGGGAGGACAGGTGGAATATCCTCTTCTTGAGGGACCAAGACAATCCTTGATGCAAAGTCACTCTGCTTGGATAAAAGAAACCTGGTCGGTGATGCTGTACTAATAACAATTGATTTAATGCGGTCAGCATCATAATCTTTCTGAATGTCCACGACTAAAGAGCTTGAAGAGTGCTCTATGGAAAAATCAGGGATAGATGGAGTGAAAAAAACAACCAGATTATCATTATGATCATATTCAGCTATAAGTTGTGTACCTACTTCATGCGGCACATCTATTTGGGTTTTGCCCAAAATCTCAATCACAGAACCTGTAACTGCAACATTTTCAAATAAAGGAGAGATGGGCATACCATCATTGTGTTGCCCTGATACTTTGTTTGCAGTGCACGAACATAGAAGAACTACATACACCAGTGGAAATACAAGAGTTTTATATAACATGTCTACTCCTTATTATTCTTGACGCAACCGTAAGGTGATCGTTCTTTTTTTGTTCTCACCAAAAAGATCCATAATGTTTTCTTCCACAACCAGCACCCCATCTCCTATAGAGGTAACCACCCCATCATATAGTCCAACGACCATGCCAGTATGAATCAAATACCCCTTGCCGTCAGGTAGCTCCACCATTGCAACAGAATTTCCATCTTTATTTTCAATTATCCCAATTAACCGTAAAGAATGAACCTCAACTGTTTCCAAGGGTGTGCTCGCTTTCTTCTCCTTCTTAGCTTTTCTCGCCTCCTCCATACGTTCATACTCTCGAACTTTTATAAATGAAACAAAAGGATCAGGTTTTCCTGTTGCTTCATAAGGAGGATATTGAAAAAAAATCCAGTCCGGCATGGGCTGCTCTGATGATGTCGTATTACCTTCCAGAGCATCCAGAGGGTTTATAACATCAGAAGCATTAGTCAGCATAGTTTCTGCTGCAAACCCAGAGGTCACCAATACAAACAGTATTAATCCGAGCCATAGACTTACAATCTTCATAGCTAATCACTTCTTCTGTTTACTTTGTTCTTCACGAGCCTTTAGCTCTGCTTCAGACAACGCTCTATAGACTTGTAACTCAAGTTTTGCATTTAAATATTTTTCAGTTGGAGAAAAATCAGACACAGGGGTAAAGACAATATTTTGAATAGATACCAAACGATCAAGGCGAGCTAATCGGTCAAAATATGTCATAAGTTTATGGAAAGTACCACTTATATGCAGCTGAACATTTCTCGTAGCATAGAAGTCATGTTGCTGTTCCGTACCAGGCTGAAAAAGAATAAATTCAACATTTTCATCTCGACCAATCTGTTCAAAAGAAGCAAGCAGCACTTCTAAAGCCTTGGCATCTTCGGGAAGAAGGGTTTTAGCATAAAAAAGTTCTTTTTTATGAAAATCCAAATTCTTTTCAAGCTCGGGCAACTTGGCGACTTGCACACGAAAACGAGCAATATCTTTATCTAGACGCTCAATATCATGTTGTACCTTGGTAATTTCAATCAACTTGTCATCAAGAATAAAATACCAATACGCACCACCCATACCCAAGGTTAACACGAGAAAAAGTCCTACCTTCTGCAAGATGGACAACCCATTAAACTTTTGCACAAGACCTATTTTATCCATTTGTACTACCGTTTACATTAAAGGTCTCAAAATATTCCTGAGCAGTTACAGAACATTGAAAAGCGATTAACCCCCGCCCATCCACAGTCCGCCTGGAAGTACGCTGGGTATTCACGTTGGCTATAAAATTTGATACTCTCAGACTCTCTACATAGGCAGCAAAAGCCTGGTTATCCAGAACAATTCCAGACAAACTAATGGCCCCATTGGCATTCAACGTAAAAGTTTCAAACCACAATTTATCTTCTGGAATATGGGTGACAATTTCATCAATATAACGAACCGGTAAGCCCTGGCGTTTACGTACTTTTTTTATGGTTTCAACTCGTTGCCCAATATTTTCTAACTCAGTTAAAATAGAGTCAACCTTCTTTACTTGGGCTTCAAGCATTTCCCTTGTTTGTTTTTTTTGCCCTTGCTCTTGTTTGAGCTGTGCAAGTATATCATTATAATAATACTCTACACCATAGACAGATAGGCCAGCCAAAATAAGCCCTAGAAAAAACAAGGCAAATCCCTTTTCAGATTTTTCCTTCTTCTCTGCTGCTTGCTGTGGCAGTAAGTTAACTTTAATCATACATAACTCATTATTGAATTAGTTTTTATCTAAAAATCTTAAAGCAAGGCCAAAAGATACCGCCATTTGTGGTGCTATCTCATGTATATATTTTGGTTCAAATTTATTATCATCAATATGCACTTTTCTGAAGGCATTATGGTAATGAACATCAAGATTTAGTTCTCTTTGGAACAACTCCCGTAGCCCTGGCATCAAGACACTCCCACCAGAAAGATATAAAGCCTTTCCAGAAACATTACTCACAGATGAGGCCTGGTAAAATCCAATGAGTCGCTTAATCTCGTCGCACCAGCTCTTCAATGTTTTAGCAATAATTTCAGCTGTAACGGTATTATGAACAACACCTTCATCTTCTTGACCATTTATTTTAATTCGTTCAGCTTCAATACGTTTTATATTCAAGGACTTGGCTATTGCCTCAGTGAGATCGCGTCCGCCAAATGAAACTTCTCGTAAAAAAATTGGCTGGGCATTATGAAAAATACAAAATGCACTTTGAGTTGAGCCAATATCAAGGAGATACACAGGACTGTCTTCTATTTCTGGATAGTTGAACTCAAAGCTGTTGCATAAAGCAAAAGAATCCACATCCACAATAGAAAGAGACAAACCTGACTGCATTATGATGTCGCCAAGATTTTGCACAACCTTTTTTTTGCTGGCCACAAGCAGTACATCATATTTATTATTTTTCTGTTCAGACTCAAGTACCTGATAATCCAAGTACACGTCATTCATATCGAAGGGAATATATTGTCTAGCTTCTTTAAGAACAATATCTTTAAGAGCTTGATTGGAATCAGCCTCAAAAGACACGCGCTTAACAATGACTGCATGTCCCGCTAGGGAGGACACGACCTTTTTGTCCTTGATATCAAGATGGGACCATAAGTTGACAATTTTCTTTGCTGTTGCCGAGTTATTGTCAAGATCACTGGGCTGCCAGGGGCAACGAGCAAGGGATTCAAGGACGCACCCCCCTTTTCCAGGTCGTACTGTAACAACCTTCATCCATTCGCTCCCCAAATCCAATCCAGCACCTGTGTTTTTTTTTCCAAAAAAACTCAATCTTTTCACTGTATTACTTCTCCAACACTAGGAACAACTATGAGGATTCATTGTAAACCGACAACTTACATATCCTGTCTGCCACAATCTCTAGTAAAAAGGCAAGAAATATTACACTAAATCTTTCAAAATTATGTATCTGATAATATATTTTTGTATCACACTTTTCTAACCTTTATTGTAGTTGCTTTCCATCTGCGCAAGTAATAAATTTTACTTGTGTAAATTTTCTTAATATTGAAAGACGTCCTTGAGTTACCTTACACAACTTCCTTTAGAGATACTAACACATAAACAATCATATTTTCATCTGAACTTTTCATACTTCAAGACCTGGTTGCCTTGACTTTAGCCGCAATTTCTCCAAAGTGTTGTGCACTATAATTCTTACTTGATACTCTACCTCGATACACATTCACATCACTATAAATAATGACCACACAAACAGGGGCAGATCTTTTGCCAACCCCATGTGCTGAACAGGCACAAAACAAAACCAACCTGTGGGTTACCTCCTCATGAATACAGCTATTCTTGCAGCTATAAGTGCCTATGCCTGTTGGGGGCTTTTACCCATTTACTGGAAATTTTTAGACCATGTACCCACCACCCAACTCCTTGCCCACCGTATTACCTGGTCCTTTGTCGTCCTAGCTTTGTACCTCATTATTTCAAGGAAAATACAAGGAATTTACAGAAAATTAACTCGCAAAATCTGGTCAAGTTACACCATGGCCAGTATTCTTATAGGTATAAACTGGTTTGTTTATGTCTGGAGTGTCAATGCTGGTCATATTGTAGAAGCAAGTCTTGGTTATTTTATCAATCCCCTTTTATCTGTCCTACTCGGTGTAGCTATTTTGCGTGAACGTTTACGCATCCTGCAATGGCTTCCCTTGGGACTTGCTACTGCAGGCGTACTGTATCTAACTATTGATCACGGCAGCCCACCTTGGATCGCCCTGATCCTGGCCGTTACCTTTAGTCTCTATGGCTTGGTAAAAAAAACAGCTCCCCTGGGTGCTTTTGAGGGCTTGGCCCTAGAAACAGGTCTGCTCCTGCCTCCGGCCCTTGGCTGGTTACTCTGGAGTGAATATCAGGAAGTAGGAGTCTTTATCCATACTGGTTTAAGCTCTGACCTCATACTTATGGGCGCTGGCATTATTACTACCGCTCCCTTGGTCATGTTTGCTTCTGCCGCCAGACGTATCCCTCTAAGCCTGATTGGAATCCTTCAGTATATTGCTCCTACCATTCAATTTTTAATAGGAGTTTTTTTATATCATGAGCCTTTTGCTGGCAGTCAGTTGATGGGCTTTTCCCTGGTCTGGGTCGCGGTTATCATTTTTTTGGCTGAGCGCTGGTATGCAGGAATTCGTACCTAACCAACAGAGATATCAGTTATAAAATTATTTTAGCAGGAGCTTCATTCCTGCTTGACGACTAAGTGAACAATCATTAACTACCCCCTCCATGTCCAAACGTCTGACCACAATTCTCCGGCGTGAGCAGATCGCCGAAGCTGCCTTAACCTTGGTTGCTGAACAGGGTATCGTTGCTTTGACCACACGCAATGTTGCTCAGGCCATCGGGGTTACTGCCCCTGCTTTGTATCGGCAT
>Ga0265295_1000635_pt1 | contig 68862 bp, 69 predicted proteins | sample Munlansysbiofilm_FD_192503 | JGI IMG/M metagenome (GOLD analysis project Ga0265295, IMG submission 192503) | Leachate microbial communities from a municipal landfill in Southern Ontario, Canada - Methane capture system biofilm | ecosystem: Engineered > Solid waste > Landfill > Unclassified ...
AAAGCAGCTGAGTGCCGTCCTGTCCTGTCCAGATGGCCCAAAGCCCGGCGAAGGCGATAGCATCTGCATTCGGTGCGGAGATGTAGTAGGGCTGCTTCACCTGCCGGCCCGAGTCGCTCCTGACCAGCTCCTTTTCATTCCACTCGTACCATCCGCGTGCTGGCATAAGGCAGCGCAACCTGCGCAGGCTGTGACGCCAGGTCGGCTTCTCCGCCGCCTCTTCGGACCTGGCATTGAAGGTCAGGGACGGCGGCGCATCTTTCTTCCACCAATGGGGAATGAGCCCCCAACGTGCACCATTAAGTTCCAGTAGAGCGTCATCGGCGATGGTGATAATTGGGACAAGGGTTGTCGGGGCCACGTTGAAGCGTGGTTTTTGCCAATGCCAATTCCAGCGGTCAATTTTCAGGATCTTTGAAATTGCTGCTTCATCTGGGAGGGCAAATCTTCCACACATGGCTATCTCGTGCTCTTTTGGGTAGTGAATGAAGAAGCTTGTTTAGTTTTCATGCTTGATAAGTTGAGCAGTTGTCCAGTGTGCTGGTTGAAAATTGACAATCACTATGATGCGAACGCGAAGAATAAAGAATTGGTTAAGGCTTTTTCCAGGCTGTAGCCATCACACTTGTTCAAGCAGGTTGTTCAAAAAAACTTCGAAAACTACGCGTAGAAAACTGAATTTCTCAGGTTTCCGGGTTCTTGGAGCCTTAACATCGGCAGACCTATCTGTTCCTTTTGAAAAAATGTAGCTCAACGAGCTTGAGATTCAAGTTGAATATACTGTTGAGCTGGGCCTTGATATACAGCCTTGTGTAAGTGCGTTGGTCAAACAGGCTGGGTATCGACGGCGCTTTCATGTTCAACCCGCTAATCGCAGCCCTATGTCACGGATATGGAATCACGAGATGGTGTCGCGCTTGGAGTAACGGCGTATCCAGTCAAGTACTGTTTGGGTATCATCAACATGCCTGCCTGATAATCGGATCCATAACTGAAGAGTCAACAGGATTGTCGGTGTGACTGCACCCCAAGGCCAGAAGCGCGACATCAAAAGAAGACACATAAAAAAGGCTACGGCCTTATCCAGACCGTAGCCTTCACTCTTGATCGACGCGGTAAGCCAAAAAGCCCCCGAAAACTCAGCGCTGGAAAATGAATTTCGTGTGTTTTCGGGTGTTTATGGCGTCAGAAATGAACGGGGAGCACGTTCTGTGGCGGGTAATTTTGTTCAACGAGTCGAGGATTCAGCATGCACAATCGGTCAATCCCTGCTTCGAGATACTGCCTAATGTAATTGTGTTGCTCAAGCAGATCAAGCGCCGCGTGACATTGCTTTTTGGTCAACCCGCTAATCGCGGTCCTGACATCAGCATCGCTGAAACCTCGGCGCCCGGTCCAATCACATCGATATATCCAAGTAAGTATTTCGCTCGCATCGGAGCACGTTTGGGCGTGTTCCGGGGCAAAGGCGGTTTGCGCATGCTCGAAGATCACACCCATCAAAGAGGCTGCCGCAACCATTTCTTCCAGAGTGATTGGGCAATCCTCAGGTGTGGGGTTGTTCCAAGCATGGATGCATAATGCCAGTCGTACAAGAGATCCATGCGCCTTTGAGAGAAATGATTGCATGGGCAGATACATCCCGCTGTCGATGTACTGCTTGATGCACTTTTCAACGTCCTTGACATATGCGTATGCCTCAGGCGTGACAGTTACCGGTCTGATCTCTCTGTTCTTGTCCTGTGTGAAGTTGCGCTTCAGCATTTCGGAGATCTTGGAGTTGTAGGCCAACAAAGATCCCGCTTTCGGAGGGGTGGGCAAGCACATGTTTAGGGGTCCCCATATGGGCTTGTACGCGAAGAGTACAAGGAATCTCTGAATCATGCCTCGCCCTCGAAGCTTGGTGTTCTGGTACCATTTCTGAAGCACTTCCGGCTGGACAAACGCAGTTATGCACATCGCCGGCCTTCGCATTGCAACCTTCCCAACTCTATTCGATTTGTAGTCGTAGTTCTCCATGTCGTACGCCTTGAGGAACAAATCGGGATGCCCGGACTTGAAGGCGACCTCCCCTTCAAAAAAGCCCCCCTCTGCTTCATGGATGCATGTGTATTCGCCTTGCCGTGACATGTTGTCACCGATCGATACCTTGCTGCCAGTGCTTGAGATGATCTGTGGGGCAGATCTGAATCTGGGCTTGGCCAGGTTCGCATCCCGGTCCAGTGCGTCGACAAGTCCTTGCAGGTCAGCCAGCGCATCCTTCGGATTCCCAGAGTAAATTCCGGACTCGAAATAATCCTTCGTGTGTTTGTTCACGTAGGCGGTGACGAGCTTCTTTCTGAGCAAGGCAAGATGCCCCTGTATCTCCTCGCATGCCGCAGACTGCTCCTCAAACTCTATGTTCAACTCCTCGAAGTGGTGTTCAAAGGGCTTCGCCAGATTGCTCATGACGGTTGACTTCCTCGAACCGGAAGGTGCGGACATAACTGTGTATAAGCAACCCGCCTCTTTCCATCCTTCATCAACTTGGACGACGTAGCGACCGCACAGAGCAGAGGCGATGCTGCCGAGCGTGGCGAGAAGAACAGAATTGTTGTCGAGTTCCGCAAGGCTCGCAATGTACTCGACAACCTCTATCAAGTCTTTGGGGAATAATTCCAGATTGAGATATCTGAGAAAGGGGGTTCCCATGAACCTTTGTGGCTCGTAAAAACGCAAATCCTCGTACATGCGGTGAAGGATTCCCTCTATTCGCCGCATGCTGTTAGCCGCTGCAAGTTTACGGTTAACATCCAGATGATCAAGAAAGTTCTTCTTCTGCCAATATTCATTACCAAGCATAGCCATGTCGTTGTCTGAGTAATTCATCTTGATGCCCTCGTGTATAAGTTAAGTGTTAGCGGTGGCCATGTGTTGCGTTAGACATTTATTGTTGCAAACATGAGCATTGGTGGTGACCTGTTGCTGATTGTTGATGACTTCATTTACATATCAACCTTAGTCAGGACGAGTTTGGTTTCATCAAAGGACTCAAAACGTATCAGATCCTCCCTTGTCGCTTGAATCTTGGCGAGAAATTCATCTGGAAGACGCTTACCTTCGCACGTTCCGTAACAATGGGTCACAAGAGTTATGTGTGTAGATGAAATTGCATCTGCGAAGTACTTCTTGTATTGTACTTTCGAGATTTTGAGCTTCCTCATGATTTCATAAGGAGTGAGGCAGCTATTGTAGAGCTCGACAAACATTTCGTACTCCTCTCTGATCTCTGCAACAGTTCTACGGTGCTTTGTTGTTATCGTGGTGTTGCTCATTGTTGATCTCCTTCAGTATCAGTTGATTGTTGGATGGTCGGGTGATTTCATCAGGACGCCCATCGTTGGGCGTCCTGATGCTTTCTGAAACGTCATTTCTTTCCTTGTGGTGCCTTTATCTTGGCCTCAAACCAGGTCAAAAAAGCTTCACGGGAATAGCAAATTTTCCGCCCTACTTGAAAACGATTATCAATACCGTCTCCGCGAGAATCTCTGTTTCTCATGGTTCCCGGCTGGATGATCCCCCCTGTCAATTTTCCAATTTCGCTTCTTGCGAAGATAGGGGGGAGTGACGCTCTCAGTGTTTCGATTTCGGTCATAAGGCCTCCTGTGTGTGTTTCGACGAATCCAAACGTCCTTTGGGGATGCCACTATAGAAACCGGAAGGTGGGTCCATTTTTTCCAAAGGAAGGTCGGATGGTAGAGGAGGTGTTTTGCTATCAATCTGAAAATTAAGCAGAAATTTTCCAGACTTACGAAGGGCGACTTGGAAATTGACTTAGGAAATAGGCAAAATGGCGCTGTTTTTCTTAGAAAAAACAAATTAATTCAAGGTATTGACTATCTGGTGGGGTTTGTGTGTAATCGGGAGATCAGGGCGAGATTTCGTGCTGACGGAATTGGTCAAAGGAAAAAAATTATGCGGTGCCGATTTTTTTCTGGCGCCTTGGCCGTTTCCGCGAAGCGATCAATCGGCACTTCCTTTCAGGTAGTGGCCTGCGCCAGATGCTTAAACTTAGAAAGCTCTCCCTGTCGGAAGAGCTTTCTTGCTGCTCAGTGTCCCAAGCGAGTTGGCGTTAGCGTCGGTAGTCGGGCGGCGGGGATACGGCAAAGAGAGTGGGATGGTTTCGTCTTGAGTTTTATGCGGTCTTTTATGCTGCGATTTTTCTGTGGAAACCGATTATTCGCAGCAGGCCGAGCCCAAGAGCAGGGCGGTGCCGGGGATGGGAACAGGTGAAGATGAGGTCACTGCGAGGCGAAAGGTATTCCCCCGCGCCCCCCCCCCCCCTCTGGTGAAATATGTCTGTCAATCACGGCCTCGTCAGGTTGGTTAGTCGTCCACGAATGACTTTCCGTTGCGCAGGGCGAAGCGCCTGAGCATCGTCTTGCTGATTTCAAAATTATAGTTTTGGGGCGCCGTCACGGCCTTCCTGTCTCGTCCAATTCTTGTACTATTCTTGTACAAAAACTTGGTTTTACGGAAGGTACAAATGAAAAGGACTTGAAGGTTTCGCCTCAAGTCCTTGTTTTTATTGGTGCCCAGGGCGGGACTTGAACCCGCACGACCCGAAGGTCAAGGGATTTTAAATCCCTGGCGTCTACCACTTCCACCACCCGGGCAGGGAGGTTTTTCAATTATACACGGGGCTCATGAGCGTCAATTCTTTCTTGGTCTCCGGCGATGGCAGGTCTGGATATGGGCGGGGACGATGCCAAAGGCGTAGGGGCGAAAAATTCTAGGGGCAAAAATTTTTTTGCCCCTACAGCGCCGTGGCAGGGCGTTATGCGGTGGATGACAATTGCCGGGACACGGGTTTTCCGGACGGATTTGCGGCCTGTTGCGCGCATGGCCGCTAGCTCGTCTTGTTGCGGCTATTGATGTGGTTTTCGAAGTCGGCGGCGAAGCCACTGTCGATGTAGCTCAGATCGCGCAGCAGTTCGTCCACGTCAAAGCCGCTTTGCACCGCGAACTGGGCGAAGGCCCGGCCGGAGGTGCCGGCGTGGCGCTGGCGGATCAGGCCTTCGTTGTCGCGCGAGAAAAACTGGTAATGCCCCAGGGCGTCGAGCACGATGGAGTATTCCAGGTCCCAGGGGGTGTCCGAGGCGTAGTTCACCACGGAGCCGAGATAATGGCCGGGCAGGGATTTCAAGCTGTTCTCCTGTCTTTGCGCAGGGTGAATTTGTACCAATCCTTGTAGTGGTAGATATACAGGGCGCTGGCGCATTGCACCAGCACGGACGCGAACATGGCCATCCAGACCCCGTTGGCGCTTTGCATCACCACGTGCCCCAGCAGGTAGGCCAGCGGCAGCCGCACCAGCCAGGCGGCGGAGCCGAAGATCACGGCCTGGTAAATGGTCGCTCCGGCTCCGGTGAAGGCGCCGCCCAGGATCATGGCCGCCAGCAGTGGGGGAGTGGCGGCCATGTTCCAGGCCAGATAGCGCACCGCCTCGGCCTGCACCTGCAGGTCCGGGGCGACAAAGGCGATGACCGGCTCGATGACCAGCCACAACAGCCCGGTGATGATGCTCATGGCGAGCACGCCCACGGCCATGATCTTGTAGCCGATGCGTTTGGCCTCCTCTTTGCGACCTTGTCCGAGGTAGTGTCCGACCAGGATGGAGGCGGTGAAGTTGAAGGCGATGCCAGGGAGAAAAAGCAGGGCCTCGACGCGGATGCCCGCGCTCATGCCCGCCATGGCCACCACGTTGTCGAAGGGGAGGCTGGCGGTGATGGCGTAGAGCACCATGTAGGCCGAATGCCAGACCAGCTGCATCAGTCCGGCGGGCCAGGCCACCTTGACCAGATAGGGCAGGGCCAGCCGGACCCAGCGCCAGGGGGCCAGGCTCTGGCGGGAGAGCAGGCCGCAGCGCACCATCATCACGAAGTTGTAGACCGTTCCGCACAGGATGGAGGCGAAAGTGGCCCAGGCGATGCCCTTGTAGCCGAGGTTGGGCAGCCCCCACAGGCCCAGGCCCAGGCCCAGGTCGAGCAGGGTGTTCACGCCCGTGACCAGGATCATGGAATACAGGGGCAGGGTGACGATCTTCTGGGCCCGGAAAAAGGCGTTGCTGATGGTGAACAGGTAGTAGGCGGGCAGGATGTAGAGACTGACCTGGAGCAGGTATTCGGCGATGGGCATGACATCGGCGGGAATCTGCAGCAGGAAAAGGAACCGTTTGTCGAACCAAAGCCCAAATGCCAGAATGATGAGACCCGTCACGAAACCCAGTCCCACCCCCAGGCCCACGAAGCGCTTGATGCGGCGCGGCAGGCCCGCGCCAGAGCTTTGGCTGATGGCCGCCACGCCGCCGTTGGCCAGGGCCACGGCCACGACCATGAAGAAGAACATGGCCTGGCTCATCACGCCCATGCAGGCCTGGGCCTCGCGGCCGATGCGCCCCGCCACCCAGACGTCGACGAATCCGATCAGGAAATGAAAGAACATCATGACCACTTGTGGCCAGGCCAGGTTCCAGATGGTCGCGTACGGGGCGCGCTGCATGCGCTGATCGAATTCGGTGTGGGACATGTCTGCTCCGGGTGGGTTTGTCAGGGTCGGCATGCTTCAGGGACTTTGATTTGACAAGCGTAAATGTGTCCGCCGGGCGTCGAAGATCGTCCGCGCTTGCTTTCCCGTGAGGCTGCGGATAACGGAACGGATCTTGTCATTAAACAGGGGCGTTCGCCCGTGAGGTAGAGAGTGGATTTTGAAAATTTGCCTGAAAGCGTGACCGTGGTCGAAGAGGGCGGAAAGCGCTTCTTCCTGGTGGGAACGGCCCATGTTTCGCTGGAAAGCGTGGAGGACGTGCGTCGCACCGTGGAGATCGTGGCCCCGGATTCCATCTGCGTCGAGCTCTGTCCGGCCCGTCACCAGGCCATGACCCGCCGCGACGACTGGAAGCGCATGGACATCTACAAGGTCATCAAGGAAGGCAAGGCTGTCTTTCTCATGGTGCAGCTCGTGCTCCAGGCCTTTTACCGCAAGATCGGCGACAAGCTGGGCGTGCAGCCCGGCGCGGAGATGATGGAAGGGGTGCGCCTGGCCAAAGAGACGGGCGCCACCCTGGTACTGGCCGACCGCGACGTGCAGGTCACGCTGAAGCGGGTCTGGGGGTATCTTGGTTTCTGGAAGAAGTTCCAGCTGTTGAGCCAACTGCTGACGAGCATTTTCGTGGACGAGGACGTGGACAAGGCCCTGATCGAGGACATGAAGAAGAAGGACCAGCTGGCCTCCATCATGGGCTCCTTCGGGGAGAAATTCCCTCAGATCAAGGCGCGCCTCATCGACGAGCGCGACATCTATCTGGCCCAGAAGATCCGCCAGGCTCCGGGCGAGAACATCGTGGCCGTGGTCGGAGCAGGACATGTGCCGGGCATGCAGAAACATTTCGGTCGGGAGGTCGATCTGGCCCCGCTGGAAGAGCTTCCCCCGCCGTCGAAATGGGGCGCCTTCTGGAAATGGGGGCTGCCCGGTTTTTTCGTCGCATTGCTGGTCATCGGTTTTTTTCGCGGCGGCGCTAACGCCTCCGTGGACGCCCTCTCCATCTGGGTGTTGGTGACCGGCATCGGCGCGGCCCTGGGTTCCCTGGCCGCCTTCGGGCACCCCCTGACCGTGCTGTCGAGCTTCCTGGCGGCACCCTTCACCACCCTGCACCCGCTCATCGCCGCGGGCTGGGTGGCGGGGCTGGTCCAGGCCTGGGTCAAGAAACCCACGGTCTCGGACCTCGAAGAGCTGCCCATGAGCGTCATGACGGTGAAGGGCTTCTGGATCAACCCGGTCAGCCGCATCCTGCTGGTGGTCATCTTCGCCAACCTGGGCGCGACCATCGGCGTCTTTGTCTCCGGAAGCTGGATCGCAAGCCGGGTGTTCTAGCCGCGAATCCGCACGATTTCGCATCGTGACAGCGTGTACTCGCGCAACAAAAAAGGGTGACCGTCAAGGCCACCCTTTTTTGTTGTCGCGTCGAACAGCGCTTACGGCTAGTAGGCTCCGTCCTGGCCGAGCTCCTTTTCCGTGACCTTGTGCGAGAAGGTCCGGTAGAGCCAGAACTGGTAGCCGGCCACGATGGGGATGAAGACCAGGGTCACGCCCAGCATGATGGACAGGGTCAGGGTGCTGGAGGCGGCGTTGGCAATGGTGATGGAGTAGTCAGGGGAGATGCTCGAAGGCAGCAGCGCCGGGTACAGGCCGACCACGCCGAAGAGGGTCAGGCCGGCGATCATGGCCGCGGACAGCCCCCAGGCGAACCACCAGTCCTCCTTGCCGATCTGGAGGCGCAGCAGGATCAGCGCCAGGACCGGAACGGCCAGCAGCACGAGCATCAGCGGATTGCGCAGGTAGTTGGACAAGAGGTTGGTGTACACCACGGTCAGCACCACGAAGACGCCGATGAGCGCCAAGAGCACGGGCCACAGTTTGCGGGCCGTGGCGGCGGCGCGGCGTTGCAGGTCGCCCTCGCTCTTGACCGTCAGCCACAGGGCCCCGTGCATGGCGAAGAGCAGCACGAAAAGCACTCCTCCGGCCAGGCCGTAAGGATTGAGAAGGGTCAGCAGGTTGCCCTGGAAAACGCCGTTCTCGTCCAGGGGCAGACCCATGAAGATGTTGGCGAAGGCCACGCCCAGCAGCAGGGCGGGCAGAAAGCTGCCCAGGGTCGCGCCCCAGTCCCAGACCCTGCGCCAGACCGGACTGTCGACCTGGTGCCGGAACTCCAGGGAAACGCCCCGGATGATCAGCGCGAAGAGCAGGAGCATGAGCGGGGTGTAGAGTCCGCTGAACATGACCGCGTAGGCCTTGGGGAAGGCGGCGAAGGTCACGCCGCCGGCGGTGATCAGCCAGACTTCGTTGCCGTCCCAGAAGGGGCCCATGGCATTGAGCATGACCCTGCGGTCCGTGTCGGACTTGCCGAGGAACGGGATGAGGGTTCCGATGCCCAGATCGTATCCGTCCAGGACGAAGTAAACTGCCCAGAGCACGCCCCAGAGTAGGAACCATATGGTTTCAAGCATGAATCGATCCTCCTTGTGATCCGAACGGGTTTACGCCTCGGCCGGGCCTTTCTTGGCGAATTTGAAGAGCAGGTAGATGTCCACGGCTCCCAGCAGCGCGTAGAGCAGGGTCAGGGCCACCAGGGAGAAGGCCACCTGGGAGGTGACGATGGGCGAGACCGCCTCGGAGGTTTTCATGAGTCCGTACACGATCCAGGGCTGACGCCCGACTTCGGCCACGACCCAGCCCGCCTCGATGGCGATGTAGGGCAGCGGGATGGCGAAGAGCATGGCCTTGAGCAGACGCGGCGTCTCGGTCAGCTTGTTGCGGCGCAGGAATGCCCAGATGCACAGGATGGGCAGCAGCGTGCCGATGCCGACCATGGTCCTGAACGAGAGGAAGGTCAGCATGACGGGCGGACGCTCCTCGGCGGGCCAGTCCTTGAGGCCCTGCACCGGGGCGCTGAAGGAATTGTGGGCCAGGAAGGACAGGGCTCCGGGGATGCCGAAGAGTTCGATGGCGTTCTTTTCGTTTTTCTCGTCCGGCAGGACCAGAAGGTACATGGGCGCTCCGTCCTCGTGCGTCTCCCACAGGGATTCCATGGCCGCCAGCTTGGCGGGCTGGATCGTGGTCACCTCCTGGGCGTGATGGTGCCCCTGGACGGCGACCAGCACCGAAAAGACGAGGGCGAAGACCATGCCCATCTTGAAGGAGCGGGTGAAGAAGTCGATGTTCTGCTTTTTGAGCAGGTGGTAGGCGGACACGCCCATAATGAAAAATCCGGCCAGGGTGAAGGCGCCGCTCAGGGTGTGTACGTATTGCTGCCAGGCGAAGGGGTTGAAAATGACGGTGAAGAAGTTCTCGAGTTCGGCCCGGCCGTTTCTGATCACGTAGCCGACAGGGTGCTGCATGAAGGCGTTGGCGATGAGGATCCACAGGGCGGAGACGTTGGAGGCGATGGCCACCAGCCAGATGCAGGCCGCGTGCATTTTCGGGGAGAGCACGTTCCAGCCGAAGATCCAGGCGCCCAGGAAGGTGGACTCCAGAAAGAAGGCCACGGTGGCCTCGATGGCCAGCAAGGAGCCGAAAATGTCGCCCACGTATTCGGAATAGCGGGACCAGTTCGTGCCGAACTGGAACTCCAGCGTGATGCCCGTGACCACGCCGAGCACGAAGTTGATGACGAAAAGCTTGCCCCAGAACTTGGTCATCCGCTTGTACGTCTCGTCGCCGGTACGTACGTACTTGGTTTCCATGACGGCCACCAGGATGGACAGACCGAGGGTCAGCGGGACGAAGATGAAATGAAACATGGTAGCCATGGCGAATTGAAGCCTGGATAACATGAGCACATCCATAGTGAGTCTCCTTTAGTTGTGTACGGGCAGGGTGCCCGTGATCCGGGTGACGGCTTCCAGGGCCAGCGCTCCGGCGGTGGTCTCCGTCAGGACGCGGTCGCGGTAGAGTTCGATGGCCGAAGGATCGGCGAGCATGGCCTCAAGGCGCGGCAGGGCCGACGTGCAGCCCAGCAGGCCGCATGCCCACGCGGCCAGGCCGCGTATGGCCCCGTCGCAGTCGTCCAGGGCGCAGAGCAGATCGGGCCTTGCGGCCTGCGCCAGTTCCGGGCGGACCTGGGCCAGCCTGGCCACGCCCCACATCGCTCCTCGGCGCAGGGGGGCGTGTTCCAGATAGCAATCGGGCCGGCAGTGATCCTCGTGGATGTAGGCAAGGACGTGGTTGTGGTATTCGGTGGCCATCAGGGGGCTTTGGGTCATGATCTCCGCCATGGCCTCGGGCGCGCCCCAGCCGATGCCGCCGGATTCGTCGTTGAGGCTCCAGATGAAGCGGCGCATGACCACGCGCGCCTTCTCCGGAGTCTTCCCGGCCAGGGCCGCGACCACGGCTCCAAAGCCGGTGACCGCGCGCCAGCGGACCAGCGGCTTTGGATTGCACAGGGCCGAAAAGAGCGGAGCCACGGCCTGCTGGCCGAGCTCCGCCAGGCCGTCAAGCCCCGCCTCCCAGCCATCTCCGGCCAGGAGGTCGAGGACGAGACGTTTTGTTTCCCTGCTGCGCGTCACGGTGCCACGCCTCAGGCTCCGGCTTCCACTTTGGCCACGATGGCCTTGCCCACCTGACGTCCCAGCTCCTTGCATTCGGCAAGCTTTTCGTGATCGGGCACGTTCTTGCATTTCACGCCGGGCTCCACGACGTCGATCTTGGCCGACTTGAGCCAATCGGTCAGGATGTTCAGGGATTCCCCGCTCCAGCCGAAGGAGGCGAAGGCCGCGCCGACCCGTCCGGCAGGTTTCAAGCCCTTCATGTAGGTCAGGAAATCCGCCATCAGCGGCATGATGCCGTTGTTGTGGGTCGGGGAGCCGCAGATGATGCCGGTGGCGTCGGCCATGGCGCCCATGACGTCGGAGTGGTGGTACTGCTTGAGGTGCATGATCCTGGCGGCGACGCCTTCCTCCATCAGCCCCTCGGCGATGGCCTTGGCCATTTTTTCCGTGGAATGCCACATGGTGTCGTAGACGATGAGGGCTTTCTTGTTCGGCTTCTGCTCGGCGTAGTCGCGGTAGGCCTGAAGGATCAGCGGTACGTTGGAGCGCCAGATGATGCCGTGATCCGGAGCGATCATGTCGATCTCGAGGCCCAGCTTGGTCACCTCGTCGAGCACCGCCGTGACCCGCTGCGAGTAGGGCAGGATGATGTTGTGGTAGTAATGGGAGCTTTCGGCCATGAGCATGGCCAGATCGACCTCGTCGTCGAAGCGCTCGCTGGAGGCGATGTTCTGCCCGAACCCGTCGTTGGAGATGAGCAGCTTGTCCTCCGGGATGTAGGAGAACATGGAGTCCGGCCAGTGCAGCATGCGCGTTTCCATGAACTGCACGGTGCGCTTGCCCAGGCTGATGGAGTCCCCGGTCTGGACCGGATGGTAGGGCCAGTCGGGCTGGTGGAAATGGTCGAGGAGCATGCGGTGCCCCATCTTGGAGCAGAAGACCTTCTCGGGCCGTATCTTGTCCATCAGAAAGGGCATGGCGCCGGAATGGTCGGGCTCGATGTGGTTGCAGACGATGTAGTCGATTTTGTCGAGCTCGATGATGGAGCGGATCTGGTGATAGAGATCCATCTGGAACTTGGCCGGGACGGAGTCGAAGAGGGTGACTTTGTCGTCGATGACCAGATACGCGTTATATGTCGTTCCCTGGGGGGATTTGGAGTAACCGTGGAAATCGTGGATGTTCCAGTCGACCACTCCGACCCAGTAGATGTCTTTCTTGATTTCGGTAGCAGGCATGGGGGGATGTCCTTACAACGTGATGACCCCGCGAAAGCGGGGAGGTGTGCGAAAAAAAGAAGCCAGCCCGGACCATGCGGGCTGGCTTTTCGTGAATCAGTCTTCCTTGACGAAATCCGACTTGCCGGCTCCGCAGACAGGACAGGACCAGTCGTCGGGGATGTCCTCGAACGTGGTTCCGGGGGCGACTCCGCTGTCGGGGTCGCCGACGGCGGGATCGTAAACATAGCCGCAGAGCGTACAGACATACTTATCCATGATGATCATCTCCCTTTAGTTTTCGGTTTTCCACTGCCCGTGCAGGTTGCAATATTCGCGAGCCGTGACCTTGTCGGCCTGGATGCAGAATTCGGCTTCCGGAGCCTGGCCTGGCTCAAGGTACTGGCGATAGACCTTGCCGTCGGCGATGAGCTCGATCCATTCGATGTAGTGGGCTTCGAGCATGGGGTGAGCCACGTCACCGACCACGACCTTGTAGCCGTTTGCGGTCTTGTGGATGACGGGGACGTGCTTTTCGCGGGCCGCGTCCACGGTTCCCTCGACCTGGAGCACCATGTCCTCGCCGCAGCAGACCAGGGTTCCGCCGCCGCCATGCATGACTTCAACAATATTGCCGCACAGTTCGCATTTATACACTTCGAGTCGTTGCGCCATCTTTTCCTCCGTGTTCAAGGTGTGAATATGCAGAACGGTACCACGGAAGGGCACGCTGTTCCAGTAATTTTGACAATTGGGACACGTTCGCCGCGAAAAGGCTATTGCGTAGGCGTTTTTTCCGCCTGGCACTGGGGGCAGACGCCCGAAAATTCCAGGGCGACGCCGGTGATCCGGAAGTCCGTGTCCACGGCCTGCTCGATGCCGGAAATGTCCGGGGCGTCGAAAATGTCTCCGACCTTGCCGCAGACTTCGCAACGAATGTGGTGGTGGGGCGAGACATCGCCGTCAAAGCGTTTCTGGCCGGCCGCGTTTTCCAGCTTGCGCACCAGCCCCAGGGAGCTGAGCACCTCCAGATTGCGGTACACGGTGCCCAGGCTGATGCGGGGCATTTTCCGGCGCACCATGCCGTAGACCTCGTCCGCCGTGGGGTGCGTGGTCACGGACCGGAGTTCTTCCAGGATGAGCCTGCGTTGATTGGTCAAGCGCATGTCTTTTCCCAAGAGTTCTTTCATGAGGATACCTCTGTCAAATTTTGATAATTGTTCCTAATAGAATTCGGACTCGAAGTCAACAAAAAGGCGAGGTTGCTTCAGTCGGGTAAGGAATCGAGCAGTTCCAGCAGCGTTGCCACGGAGATGTCCCGCATGCAGGCGTTGCCGAGGGCGCAGGCGTCCTGGCCGTGCAGGGAGCAGGGCGCCTGGGCGCAGGGGATTTGGTGGACGATGTCGCGCGGGCCCGAGGGATAGAAGCCCCATTCCCTGGTGGTGGGGCCGAACAGGGCGATGACCGGAGTGTCCACGGCCGTGGCCAGGTGCATGGGGCCGGAGTCGCCGGTGATCAGGGCGCGGCACCGGGACAGGATGGCCGAGGTGGCGCGCAGGTCGGTGGCGTTGGTCAGGTCGCGCGGGGAGTGGGGAAAGAGGGGATGATGGTTGCGGCCCAAGACGAGTGTCTGCTCGCCTCTGGCTTCGAGAGCCCGGACCAGGCTTTTCCACACGTCGGGGGCAGGGGTCTTGGCCGGGTGGGTGGCGTAGGGGTGGATGGCGACGGGCCGATTCAGGCCCAGGTTCGAGAGCGTGGTCTCGGCCATGGATTGTTCGCCTTCATCCAGAAAGATGCGCGGGATGAGTTTGTCCGCTCGTGCCGGCGAGGGGTCCAGGGCCATGCAGTAGCGCTGGGGCACGTTCAGACGTCTGAGTCTGGCGGCGGGAAGCGGGTGACGGGTGGCCAGGAAAAGCCGTCTGGTCAGGGAAAATTTGGGATAGGCGCGGGTCGGGGCAGGCCAGAACAGGCGCAACAGCCGCGTGCGCAGGCTGCCGTGCAGGTCGACCAGCGGGAGATGGCCGGACTCGCGGGCCAGACCACGACAGAAGCTCAGCCAGGCCCAGCCGCGCAGGTCGCGCTCCTCGACCTCGATGATCCCGCTCACGGCCGGGTGGTTGTGAAACACCGGGGCCAGCGCGGGCCTGGTCAGCACCCGGAATGTCAGTCCGGCCTGCCGGTGCCAGTGGGCGAGCACGCCCGTGGTCAGGATGGCGTCGCCCAGGGCGCTCAGGCGCACGGTCAGGCATTCCTGATTGCTGAATGGCAAAGACATGAAGGCTCCTAATGGCCGCCGCGCAGTTCGGCGTAGACCCGCATGAGCGCGGCCGAGGTGCGCGAGGCATGGAAATTTTCGGCGTGGCGCACGCCTTTTTGGATCATTGCCCGGCGCAGGCCGTCGTCGTCCAGGACCCGCTCAAGGGCGTGGGCAAGTTCCGACGCGTTCCCCGGCGTGGTGTACAGGGCCGCGTCGCCGCCGGGCTCGGCAAAGCAGGAGCCCGTGGAGGTGACGACCGGGACCCGGCTGTTCAATGCTTCCAGAATGGGGATGCCGAAACCTTCACCCACGGACGGGTAGGCGAAGACGCTGGCCAGCCGGTACAGGCCCGGCAGATCCTCGTCCGCGACCCGGCCCAGGAAATGGACCCGCCCTTCAAGACCCAGGGCCCGGGTCTGGGTGCGCAGAGCCGCCTCCATGGGCCCCTGGCCGACGATGACCAGATCCGGGCGTGTGGCGGCGGACAGTTCGGCCAGCGCCCCGAGCAGCGTCTGGGCTCCCTTGCGCGGGATCAGGGAGCCGACAAAGAGCGCGAAGCGTTCCGGCAGGCCGTGAATCCGGCGCAGCCTGTCGGCCTCGCCCGGCTCCCAGGGAGCGGAGAAGGCCGGAGAGCAGCTCTGGTAGGCGACGCGGATGCGCTCGGCGGGAACGCCGAAGATATCTCGAACGTCGTCGGCGGTCTTTTGGCTGATGGCCACGACCATGTCCGCACGGAGGCAGCTGCGTCTGTATTTATATGTATAGAGCCGACGGTCTATCCACGGGTAGAGCTGGGGATGGGTCAGAAAAAGCAGATCGTGCATGGTGACCACGGTGCGCGTGCGCGGGCCGAAAGCGGTCAGCGGAAGCTCATGGGACAGGCCGTGGTAGATGTCCAGGTCGCGGGCGGGGCCGGTCCGGGGAATGCCCAGGCTGCGCCACAGGGCCGGAAAGGGGCGCCAGGCCGGGCACGCTTCCTGCACAGCGAGCCCACGTTGCGCGGGCAACGTGCAAAAAGGTCCGGACATGCGCGGGGTGAACAGCGTGTAGCGGTGTTCCGGAAAATGCTCGGCCAGCCCCAGTACCGTGCTGCGGGCGTAGTTGCCGAGTCCGGTGCGGTTGTGGAAGAAGCGCTTGGCGTCAAATCCGATGTGCATGCACATGTTCCTTTTTTTGCACAAGAAGCGCGAGGTACGCCCCCAGGTCGCGGGCCAGCCAGGTCGGATTGTCCGGACCCGGCGCGCAGGGCCGCACGGGTTCGTCGAGGAGGGTCAGGCCAAGCTTGGCGGCCGCGTCCCGGCCATGCCCGGTCAGGACCAGGACGGTTTCGGCGCAGCCGACGGCGTGTCCGAAGCGGATGTCCGCGACCTTGTCGCCGATCATGACCGTTTTTTCGGGTCGCAGTCCAAAGGCGGAGGCCAGTTCCCGCCACAGGCCGGTACGGGGTTTGCGGCAGTCGCAATCGTCGTCGGGCGCATGGGGGCAGAAAGCGGCCCCGCCCAGCGTGACGCCCTCGGCCAGGAGCGTCTCCTCCAGGCGGGCATGCACCCGGCGGTAGTCTTCGGGGCTGAAGAGCCCCCTGCCGATGCCGCTCTGGTTGCTGGCCAGGTAGAAGGCGCAGCCCAGTTCTATCAGCCGGCGCATGGGCGCGGTCGTTCCGGGGATGAGCGCCACCAGAGCGGGGTCGCTCAAATAATGGCACTCTTCGATCAGGGTGCCGTCGCGGTCGAGCAGTATGGTGTCTATGTCGGTCATATTTGTCCTTGCCGAAGATGGGCTTTTTTGATCGGTAAGCGCAGCGAGGTCAAGAAAGGAAATGGATCGTCCGTCCGGCGGCCCGCCCAGCCTGGTTCCGGGACGGTCGGGGACGGATTTTGGCGGACGAAAATGTTGACGAAACTGATCGGGTTGTGGATATGCGCGTTCGTACCGGCGCGCAGGGCGTCGTGACAGGTGAGGCCGGTTCATGCTAGGAGCCGGACCACAATGAAACCGGAGAGTGTAATGAGCACCGCAAAAAATCAGAAATGGGTCTACCTGGCCGCCGTCCTTTTGGTCGGAGCCGGAGTGGGCTACCTTCTCTTCAGCGGACTGTCCCAGAATTCCGTGTACTTCCTGAATGTTTCCGAGGCGCTGGCCATGCCCGCCGAGAAGCTGACCCAGGCCAGACTGTTCGGCTCGGTTTCCGAGAAGGATCTTGTCCACGATCCTTCGGCCATGGGCGTGTCCTTTTTCGTCCAGGACAAGGACGATCCCGCCCAGGCCATCCGCGTCCACTACAAGGGAGCCGTGCCCGACACGTTCAAGGTCGGGGTCGAGGTCATCCTCGAAGGTTCCTTCGCGGCCGACACCCGGATCTTCGAGGCCACCAGCCTGCTGACCAAATGCCCGTCCAAGTACGAGAAAAACGAAAAGGGCCGGATGCGTCCTCCGGGATTCGCGGGCTAGTCCGGTCCCCCTTTTTTTCCAACCAGAACCTCCACGAGGATACCCCGCTTCATGCACGCCATCAGTTTCACCGCACTCATCTTGAGCATGCTGGCCGCCGTGGGCTTGACCGCGACGGCCGGGATGAAGGCCCTCAAAGACGATTTCGACACCGTAGCCCTGCTGGAAAAAGGTCAGATCCTGCTGACCGTCGTGGTGCTGGCCGTTTCCGCCGTCCTCCTGCAGGCGCTGGCCGCCCGTGATTTTTCCTACGTCTACGTGCGCGACTACACGGACACCTTCCTGCCCCTGTTCTACGCAGTGACGGCCTTCTGGGCCGGACAGAACGGCTCCTTCCTGTTCTGGTATCTGTGCGTGGCGGTCATGGGCTGGTGCATGATCTACACTCCGGGGTATTCCCGGCTGGACAGCCGGACCAAGGTGTTTTTCTGGATTCTCTTTTTCCTGGTCGAGATATTCTTTCTCTTCGCCCTGACCGGACCGAGCAATCCCTTCATGAAGCTCGATCCCGTCCCCGCCGAAGGACGGGGCCTCAACCCCCTGCTGCAGAATCCGGGCATGATCTTCCATCCGCCGCTGTTGTTTCTGGGGTACGCGGGCTACACCATCCCCTGCTGCCTGGCGCTGGCCTCACGCCTTTCCGGAGACAGCCGCCAGTGGCTCGATCTGTGCCGCAACTGGAACATCGTTGCCTGGATCTTTCTGACCTCGGGCATCATCCTGGGGGCCTGGTGGTCCTACATGGAACTGGGCTGGGGCGGATACTGGGCCTGGGATCCGGTGGAGAACGCCTCGCTCATCCCCTGGCTGGCCGGAACCGCCTTCATTCACACCGCCATTGTCGGGCGCACGCGCAAGTCCCTTTTGCGCACCAACGTGTTCATGGTCGCCCTGACCTTTCTGCTCTGCTTCTTCGCCACCTTCGTGGTCCGCAGCGGCATGATCGACTCCCTGCATGCCTTCGGCGGCAGCCGCATGGGCATCCCTTTGTTCGTGTTCATGGTCGCCGCCCTGCTGCTGACCCTGTATGTCTGCCTGGTCCAGCGCGAGGACGACAGCGCGCACATCGACGACTTCGCCAGTCGTCCGGGCATGCTGTTCCTGACTTCGTGGCTCTTTCTGTGCCTGGGGGGCATTGTCTTTCTCGGCGTGCTCTGGCCGGTCATCAGCAGTCTCTGGAGCGAGAATCCCGTGGGTCTGGACGCCGGGTTCTACAACCGGGTCTGCCTGCCCCTTTTCGCGGTGCTGGCCCTGATCATGGCTGTGTGCCCCTGGTTTTCCCAGAAGAGCGGAATCAGCGACAAGACGGGCCTGGGGCTCGTCCTGGGCGCGGGGGTGGGCGCGGCCGTGGCCGTTTTCGCCCTGGGCTACGCGCAGCCGCTGGCCCTTTTCTCCGCCACGTCCGGCTTCATGATGATATTCTCCATCACGCTCTATTTCGTCCGCAACAAGGGCGCGCGGGCCTTCCTGCCGTCATGGGGCGCTTACGGCGTGCATCTGGGCGTGGCGCTGATGGTTGTCGGCGTGGCGTTTTCCGGACCCTACAAGGTGGAGTCGGAAGCCGTGCTGACCAAGGGACAGAGCATGACGGTGGGCGATTACGAGATTGTGTTCAACGAGCTGACCCATGATCACGACAATCCGGCCATGGACGTGCACGCGGCCCTGCTGACCGTGACCCGCGACGGCCAGGCCGTGGGCGACCTGGCTCCGGAAAAGCGGCTGTACCGCAATTTCGAGCAGTCGACCTTCGCCGAGGTTTCGGTCATCCCGTCCCTGGGCGAGGAGATCTACTCCACACTGCTCGGTTTCAACGAAGAGGGGGCGGTCAGCCTGAAGATCAGCGTCAATCCGCTGGTCAACTGGATCTGGATCGGCGGCACCCTGTCCTGCCTGATCGCGTTTCTGTGCTGGAGAAAGATCGAGCGGCGATGATGAGTTCCGGCGCGCTTCTGACCCTGCGCGGGGTCAGTCATTTCTTCGGTTCACGCCTGGTGTTCAAGGGGGTGTCCTGCGAGCTGGCCCCGGGCAGCATCATGCTCGTGGCCGGTCCCAACGGCGCGGGCAAGACTACGCTTCTGAAGATCATGGCCGGTCTGACCGAACCCCGGGCCGGAACCGTCCTGCGCGGCGTTCCGGATCGGGCCATGGCCTTCATGGGGCATCAGACCTTCGTCTATCCGGCCCTCTCGGCCCTGGGCAACCTTGAATTCTGGAACAGCGTCTACGGACGCGGACTGGACGACAGGGCCCTGCTCGGCCTTCTGGACCGGGTGGGGCTGAAGGGCTTCGCCCTGGAGGCGGCGGGCACCTTTTCCCGGGGCATGGCCCAGCGCCTGTCCCTGGCCCGGGTCCTTCTGGTCGAACCGAGCCTTGTCTTTCTCGATGAACCGTCAACGGGCCTCGACACGGCCTCCCAGGCCCTTTTGCACGGCGAAGTGGAGGCGGCCAGGGCCAGGGGAGCGGGCATCGTCTGGATCTCCCACGACCTGGAGCGGGATCTGGGACGGGCCGACACGGTGCTTGGGCTTGGCGGACGGGGCATGAGCTATTTCGGCCCGGCCAACGAATTTATCCTGGAGGGCCTGTGATAACCTCTTCGCTGGCCGTGGCCCGCAAGGATCTGCGCCTGGCCTTCGCCGGAGGCCAGGGACCGGTACAGGCGATTCTGCTGGGGCTTTTGCTGGTCTTCATCTTCAGCCTTTCGGCGGCGCCGGGGGAGCTTTTCACACCGCAACAGGCCATGGCCATCTTCTGGCTGTGCAGCTCCTTCGCCGTGGTCCTGATTTTTTCCCTGCTTTTCCGCTTCGAAGAGGAGAATGACACGGCCACGGCCCTCTTGCTGTCTCCACTGCCGGTGCAGGGATTGTGGATGGGGAAGACGATGGCGGGGCTTGCGCTGCTGCTCATGTGCCAGGTCTTCTTTTTCCCGGCGGCCCTTGTCTTTCTCGGCCTCGATCCCGGCGGCGACTGGGCGGGCCTGGCGCTCATGGCGCTCGGCGTGGACCTTGGCCTGTGCATCCTGGGCGGGCTCATCGGCGCCATGGGGCATGGGCAGGGAGCCAAGGACGCGCTGTTGACCATCATCGTCTTTCCGTTGCAAATCCCGCTGCTTCTCGGGGGCATCCGCATCGGGGTGGGACTCGCGCAGGGCCTGCCGCTCTCCGGGGTCGCGGACTGGTTCGGGCTTGTCATGGCGTTTGACGCAGTTTTCGCGGGCGCGGCACTTTTTCTGTTCCCCCATGTATTCAGAGGGGAATAAAAGGATGAGCATGTTTCGCATCTATCCAAAAATACTCATGATTCTGGCCTGCGCAAGCATGGCTGCGATGGCGGTGGGACAATACGCCATCTGGTTCCACGCGCCCGAGGAGGCGACCATGGGGCTGGTGCAGAAGGTCTTCTACTTCCATCTGCCCTTGGCCTGGTGGTCCTTTGTCGCATTTTTCGGCGTCTGCGCCGCCAGCGCGATGGTGCTGTGGACCGGGCGCGAGCACTGGGACGTGCTGGCCGGCGTGTTGGCCGAGATCGGGGTCTTGTTCAGCGGATTGGCCCTGGTCACCGGCTCCATCTGGGGTCGTGCCGCCTGGAACACCTGGTGGACCTGGGACCCGCGCCTGTCGACGACGCTTGTGATGTGGTTCGTGTACGCCGGGTATCTGGTCCTGCGCTCCGCCGACGTGGGCGGAGGCAAGGGCGCGAAGGTGCGGGCCGTGCTTGGAATCGTGGCTTTTCTGGATGTGCCGCTGGTGTTTTTGTCGGCCAGGCTGTGGCGGTCCATCCATCCGGCGGTTCTCGCCTCCAGGGGCGGCGGACTGGAACCGGAAATGTGGACCGCGGTGTGGATCAATGTCCTGGCCTGGGGGGCGCTGTTCGGAACGCTGGTTCTGGCGCGCTACCACGGGGCTGGTCTGAAGCGCCGCGTCGAGGCGGCCCTGATCAGAATCCAGGAAAAGACCTTGCAATAAGGGGATGGGCATGAACTACCTTTTTATCGCCAATGTGTGCATCTGGCTGGGCGTGGGCGGATACGTCCTTTTCCTGGCCCGGCAGCACAGTGTTTTGGAACGTCGCGTACGGCAACTGGAGATCATTGATGCAGAAGAATAGCGCTTTCCCCCGCGCCGCCCGTGGCCGGGCGGTTGTTTTCCTGATGGCCTGCCTGGGCGTGATGGTGTTCGCCGCCGTGGCCTACAGGGTGGAGAATCCGTCCATCGTGCAGCATGAGCAGCCTCGCGAGATGCCGGGCGGTGGAGCCATGGGCCAGATGGGCGGGGACATGGCCGGCGTGTCGGTCATGATGAAGAAGCTGCAGGAGAATCCCGAGGATGTCGACGCCATGCGTTCGCTGGGGATGTCCTTCATGGACATGCAGGCCTGGGACAAAGCCCTGTCTTTCTGGGAAATGATTCTGGAGCGCAACGAAAACGACGTGATGGCCTTGAACCAGAAAGGCTTTTGTCTTTTCGAGCTGGAGAGGCACGCCGAGGCGGCGGAGCTTTTCGAGCGCATGCTGGCCATCGAGCCGCATAATTACCATGCCCACTATAATCTGGGCGTCATCTACAAGTATTACCTGAGTAAGCCGGAGAACGCCGCTGCGCATTTCCAGGCCGTGATCGATGCCGCTCCGGACGATCCGGGGCTCATGAGCAACGCCCGCCGGGAACTTGAGGCGAAATAGCCGCCACGGCTCTGTTTGACACCTCCACAGGGCTGATGGTAATAGCCCACGATTCCGCAAGCTTTAGTGGCCCGCTTAGGCGGGCCATGAATCATATCCTAAACTCGAACTTTGTGGAGGAACTGATGAAACGTTTTTCTGGTCTCGTGATCGCTGCGTGTCTGACTCTGCTGACCAGTACCGCTTTCGGCGCCGACACCGTGAAGATCGGCGTGGCTGGCGCCCACACCGGTGATCTGGCCTCCTACGGCCTGCCCACGGTCAATGCGGCCAAGCTCGTGGCCAAGGATGTCAACGCCAAGGGCGGCATCGACGGCAAGCAGATCGAACTTTTGATCCAGGACGAAGAGTGCAAGCCTGAAAAGGCCACCAACGCGGCCACCAAGCTGATCTCCGACGGCGCCGTCGTGGTGCTCGGACACATCTGTTCCGGCGCCACCAAGGCCGCCCTGCCGATTTACACCGAAGCCAAGATCGTGACCATCTCTCCCTCGGCTACCAATCCCGAACTGACCCAGAGCGGCCAGTACCCGACGTTTTTCCGCACCATCGCTTCCGACGACGCTCAGGCCAAGCTCGGCGTTGATTTCGCCATTGGCAAGCTCGCCGCCAAGAAGATCGCCGTTCTGCACGACAAGGGCGACTACGGCAAGGGCTACGCCGAATACGCCCAGAAGTTCATCCAGGACGGCGGCCAGGCCGAAGTGGTCCTGTTCGAGGGCGTGACTCCCGGCGCCGTGGACTACTCCGCCGTGGTGCAGAAGGTTCGCCAGACCGGTGCGGACACGGTCATGTTCGGCGGCTATCATCCCGAGGCCTCCAAGATCGTGTCCCAGCTGAAGAAGAAGCGCGTCAAGGTGAACTTCATCTCCGATGACGGCGTCAAGGACGACACCTTCATCAAGGTCGCCGGCGCCGATGCCGAAGATGTCTACGCTTCCGGCCCGCAGGATGTCAGCGGCCTGGAAATGAACAAGGCCGCCAAGGCTGCCCACGTCGCCGAATTCGGCACCGAGGCCGGCGCTTTCTTCGACGCCGCCTATGCGGCCATGCAGGCCCTGGTCAACGCCATCGACAAGGCCGACTCCACCGATTCCGACAAGATCATGAACGCGCTTCGCACCGAGAACGTGGACACCACCGTCGGTACGATCAAGTTTGACGCGCGCGGCGACGCCGAAGGTGTCGGCTTCTCCATGTACCAGGTCCAGGGCGGCCAGTACGTGGAACTGAAGTAGGCTCCCTCTCACAATGCAGTTTCAACCGAGGGACGGGCATGGCCTGTCCCTCGGTTCTTTCAACAGTCCGGCAGGGAGCGGTCCCGAGCCGGCGCAGACGGGGAATTATGGACTGGCAATATTTCACGGAACTTTTTCTGGGCGGATTGACCCGAGGGAGCATCTACGCCCTCATCGCCATCGGCTACACCATGGTCTACGGCATCATCGAGCTCATCAACTTCGCGCACGGCGAGGTGTACATGCTCGGAGCCTTCGTGGGGTTGATCATCGCCGGGGTGCTCGGGATCATGGGTTTTCCCGCGCCCGCCATCCTGGTCATCGCCGCGGTGGTGGCGATCATCTACTGCGCGGGCTACGGCTACACCATGGAGAAAATCGCCTACAAGCCCCTGCGCGGGGCCGGCCGCCTCTCGCCGCTCATTTCCGCCATCGGCATGTCCCTGTTTCTGCAGAACTACATCATTCTGGCCCAGACCTCGGACTTTCTGCCCTTTCCACGCCTGATTCCGGACTTCGATTTTCTTGAACCCATCGCCCATGTCTTCGGGTCTTCGGATTTTGTCATCGTCGTCACCAGCGCGCTCTTCATGGCCGGCCTGACCGCGTTCATCAAGTACACCAAGATGGGCAAGGCCATGCGCGCCACCGCCCAGAACCGCAAGATGGCCATGCTGCTGGGCGTCGATTCGGACAAGGTCATCTCCATCACATTCATCCTGGGCTCGTCCCTGGCGGCGCTCGGCGGCGTGCTCATCGCCTCGCATGTCGGAATGGTCAATTTCGCCATCGGCTTTCTCGCGGGCATCAAGGCCTTCACGGCCGCCGTGCTGGGCGGAATCGGCTCCATTCCCGGAGCCATGCTCGGCGGACTTTTCCTGGGCCTGTCCGAGAGCTTCGCCACCGGCTACATTTCAAGCGACTACGAGGACGTCTTCGCCTTCACCCTGCTGGTGGTCTTCCTGATCTTCCGTCCTTCGGGGATCATGGGCAAGGCCAAGGTGGAGAAGGTATGATCGACGGACGTAAATTTTCCCAACGGCGGACACGATAATGAACGAGTTGAAGAAATCCATCCTGGTCAGCCTGTGGTTCATGTTTCTGACCTTTCCCCTCATGGTCATCCGCGTGAACACCATCGATCAGACGGTGGTGTGGCGCTGGGAGAACATGGCCTTGATCGGCATCGGCAGTTTTGTGCTGTCCTTTGTCTGGCGTTGGGCCATGAGGCGCAAGGAAGCGGGAGACGCGGTGGCGGCTTCCGGGGAAAAGAAGAGTTCCAAAGTAGCGGAATGGGCCAACAATCCGGCCCTGACCAATACCTTCCGGGCGATTTTTCTGCTCGGATTCCTGGTCACGCCCTGGCTGGTGACCACGTACCAGACCAACATCCTCATTTCCTTTCTGCTCTATGTGGTTCTGGGCCTCGGTCTCAACGTCATCGTCGGCGTGGCGGGCCTTCTCTTCCTGGGACACGCGGCGTTTTACGCCATCGGAGCATATTCCTACGCGCTCTTGAATCAGTACTTCGGCCTGGGCTTCTGGGTCGCGCTGCCCATCGGCGGCGTCATCGCCGCCCTGGCAGGGATCGCCCTGGCTTTTCCGGTGCTGCGGCTGCGCGGGGACTACCTGGCCATCGTCACCCTCGGCTTCGGCGAGATAGTGCGACTGGTGCTCGAAAATTGGAGCGATCTGACCGGCGGCCCGTCGGGCGTATCGAACATCCCGCGACCGGGTCTTTTCGACATCAAGCTTTCGGTGGCCGACGCCAACATCTACATATACTACATCGTCCTGGCCCTGGCCATCATCACCATCATCGCCGTCACCCGTCTCAAGGATTCGCGCATCGGCCGCGCCCTGCAGGCCCTGCGCGAGGACGAGATCGCCTGTGAGGCCATGGGCATCGACAGGGTCGGAGTGAAGGTCATGGCCTTTGGGCTGGGCACGGCCTGGGCCGGGTTCGCCGGCGTCATCTTCGCGGCCAAGACCACCTTCATCAACCCGGCCAGCTTCACCTTTTTCGAATCGGCCATCATCTTGTCCATTGTCGTGCTCGGCGGAATGGGCTCAAACCTCGGAGTCATCCTCGGATCCGCCTTTCTGGTCCTGCTGCCGGAATACCTGCGCGCCTTTTCCGAGTACCGCATGATCCTTTTCGCCACGGCCATGGTGCTCATGATGGTCTTTCGGCCACAGGGCCTCATTCCGGCCAAGGGGCGATCCTACACCGTGGACGATCCCGATCTGAACCCGGCCAACGGAGGAGGCAATTAGATGAAACCGGTACTCGACGTCACGGCCGTGTCCATGAATTTCGGCGGCCTTCGCGCCCTGAACGAAGTGCAGCTGGAAGTGCGCTCCGGGGAGATCGTGGCCCTCATCGGCCCCAACGGCGCGGGAAAGACCACGTTCTTCAACTGCATCACCAGCATTTACACGCCCACCGAAGGCGAAGTCTGGTTCAGCCCCAGAGGCGGGACCCGGACCAAGGTCAACGGGATGAAGCCCAACCTGGTCACGGCGCTCGGCATGGCCAGAACGTTCCAGAACATCCGCCTCTTCAAGAACATGAGCGTGCTCGAAAACGTCATGATCGCCCGTCATTGCCGAACCAGGGCCGGAATTCTGGGCGCGCTCCTGCGTTCGCCGGGCGTGCGCAAGGAAGAGAAGGAGATCGTCGACAGAAGCTACGAATTGCTCAAGTACATGGGGTTGCACAAATTCTACAAGGAGCTGGCCTGCAACCTGCCCTACGGGGCCCAGCGCCGTCTTGAGATCGCCCGCGCCCTGGCCACCGACCCGACCCTGCTTTTGCTGGACGAGCCGGCGGCCGGCATGAACCCGCAGGAAACGGAGACCCTCAAGCATCTGGTTTTCAAGATCCGCGATGAGATGGACATGGCCATTCTGCTCATCGAGCATGACATGAGCATGGTCATGAGCCTGTCCGAGCGCATCTACGTCATGGAGTACGGTTGCCTCATCGCCAGCGGCACCCCGTCCGAGATCAGCAGCGATCCTCGGGTCATCAAAGCCTATCTCGGGGAGGAAGCCCATGCTTGAGCTCAGAAACGTCAGCACATTCTACGGCAACATCCAGGCCCTGCACGGGATTTCCCTGCGCATCGACAAGGGCGAGATCGTGACTCTGATCGGCGCCAACGGTGCGGGCAAGAGCACAACGCTCATGTCCATCTGCGGCGGAGTACCGCCCAGAAGCGGCGAGATCATTTTCGAGGGTCAGCCCATTCACGAGGTCAAGGCGGACAGAATCGTGCGCATGGGTATTTCGCAGGTGCCGGAAGGGCGGCTCATTTTTCCGGAAATGACGGTCATGGAAAATCTGGATATGGGAGCGTTTCTGCGCAACGACAAGGCCGGGATCGCCCAGGATCTGGACTACGTGTTCTCGCTCTTTCCCATTCTGGCCGAGCGGCGCAAGCAGTTGGGCGGCACCTTGTCCGGCGGCGAACAGCAGATGCTGGCCATTTCGCGGGCGCTCATGGCCAGGCCCAGGCTGCTTCTTCTGGACGAACCGTCTTTGGGTCTTGCGCCCATCATCATCGCGCAGATTTTCGACATCATTCGCAAGGTCAACGAGTCCGGGACCACGGTCTTTCTGGTCGAGCAGAACGCCAACCAGGCGCTCAAGATCGCCCACCGGGCCTACGTCATGGAAAACGGCCGCATAACCCTTGAAGACTCGGCCGCGGCCCTGCTCTCCAACGAGGATGTCAAAAAGGCTTATCTGGGGCTGTAGCCCCTGTTTGGAATGAACACCCAATCCCCAACATCGGGAGAGACGAATATGGATAAATTTCTCGGCAAGGCATTGACCTTCGATGATGTCCTGCTTGTCCCGGCGTACTCCGAAGTGACGCCGGACCAGGTTGTGCTGAATACGCGGCTGACCCCTTCCATCGAACTCAACATTCCCTTCCTGAGCGCGGCCATGGACACGGTCACGGAGTCGCGCATGGCCATTTCCCTGGCCCGGGCGGGCGGCATCGGCATCGTGCACAAGAACATGTCCGTGGAGCAGCAGGCCCTCGAGGTGGTCAAGGTCAAGAAGTCAGAGTCCGGGATGATCGTCGATCCGATCACCGTGGCTCCCGACGACACGGTGGGGCATGCGCTGGAACTGATGCGCGATTACCGGATTTCAGGCCTGCCCGTGGTTCTCGGCGATCAGCTGGTGGGCATCGTGACCAACCGCGACGTGCGTTTCGTGACCGACATGACGGCCAAGGTCAGCGAGGTCATGACCAGCAAGAAGCTCATCACCGTGCCGGTGGGCATCTCCCTGGAGGACGCCAAACGCCATCTGCACGACAACCGCATCGAGAAGCTGCTGGTGGTCGATGAAAGCAACAAGCTCCGGGGGCTCTTGACCATCAAGGACATCGACAAGGTGCGCAAATACCCCAACGCCTGCAAGGACGACATGGGCCGCCTGCGCGTCGGCGCGGCGGTGGGCGTCGGAGCGGGCCGCGCCGAACGGGTCGAGGCCCTGGTCAAGGCCGGCGCGGACGTGATCGTTCTCGATTCGGCCCACGGCCATTCCAGGAATATCCTCGACGCGGTGCGCGCCACCAAGACCGAGTGGCCCGACGTACAGATCATCGCCGGCAACGTGGCCACCTACGCGGGGGCCAAGGCCCTCATCGCCGCCGGAGCCGACGCGGTGAAGGTCGGCATCGGACCCGGCTCCATCTGCACCACGCGCATCGTGGCCGGTGTCGGCGTGCCCCAGATCACGGCCATCATGGAATGCGTGCGCGCCTGCCGCGAGGAAGGGCGGTGCTGCATCGCCGACGGCGGCGTGAAGTTCTCCGGCGATGTGGTCAAGGCCCTGGTCGCCGGCGCGGACACGGTCATGATGGGCTCCATGTTCGCCGGAACCGAGGAGAGCCCGGGCGAGAAGATCCTGTACCAGGGCCGGACCTACAAGATTTACCGCGGCATGGGCTCCATCGACGCCATGAAGGACGGCAGCAGCGATCGCTACTTCCAGGAGGGATCGAAAAAGCTCGTGCCCGAGGGCATCGTGGGTCGGGTGCCCTACAAGGGCTCGGTCCTTGAAACCATCGATCAGCTTGTGGGCGGGGTTCGTTCCGGCATGGGCTATCTCGGCGCCAAGGACATCCCGGCCATGCAGGAGAAAGCCCAGTTCGTCGAAATCTCCGCGGCGGGCTTGCGCGAAAGTCACGTGCATGACGTGATCATCACCAAGGAAGCGCCCAACTACAGGGTGGACGCGTACTGAAACTTTCGAGAACATGACCATCCGTGAAAACGGATGGGGGGAAATATGGACATACAAGAAAAAGTCATCATTCTGGATTTCGGCTCCCAGTACACCCAGCTCATCGCCAGACGCACACGCGAGTCCGGCGTCTATTCCGAGATTCATCCCTGCACCATCACCCTGGATGAGCTCAAGGCCCTTCAGCCCAGCGCCATCATCCTTTCCGGCGGTCCGGCCTCTGTCTCCAGCCCGGATTCGCCCGGCATCGACCCGGCCATATTCCAGTGGGGCTTGCCTATCCTGGGCATTTGCTACGGAATGCAGCTCATGGCCCATCTGCTCGGCGGCAAGGTCGCGCCTTCCCTGGACCGCGAGTACGGGCGCAGCGACCTGCATTTCGAGACGCAGTGCGCCCTGTGGGAAACCGTGGCCGAAGCGGGCAAGCTGACGGTCTGGATGTCGCACGGCGACCATGTCCTGGCCGTTCCTCCGGGATTTTCTGTCGTGGCCAAGACCCAGAACATCGAAATCGCGGCCATGGCCGACGAGAGCCGCAAGATGTACGCCCTGCAGTTCCATCCCGAGGTGGCCCACACCGAGCAGGGCGACGAGATCCTGCGCAATTTCCTTTTTCATGTCGCGGGGCTCAAATCGTCCTGGACCATGTCCTCGTTCGTCGATTCCATGCTCCAGTCGCTGCCCGTGCAGATCGGCGACGACAAGGTGGTCTGCGGGCTGTCCGGCGGCATCGACTCCACCGTGGTGGCGGTGCTCCTGAACAAGGCCATCGGCAAGAACCTGCACTGCATCTTTGTCGACAACGGCCTTCTGCGCGCCGGCGAGGGCGACGAGGTGATCGGTTATCTGCGTCAGCATTTCGATCTGAACCTGCACTACATCAAGGCCCAGGACAAATTCCTGTCCCGTCTGGAAGGCCTCGATGATCCGGAGCAGAAGCGCAAGGTCATCGGCTACACCTTCATCGAGGTTTTCGAGGAAGAGGCCAAGAAGATCCCCGGGGTCAAGTATCTGGCCCAGGGCACGCTGTACCCCGACGTCATCGAGTCCATCAGCTTCAAGGGGCCCTCGGCGGTGATCAAGAGCCATCACAACGTCGGCGGGCTGCCCGAAAAGATGGACCTCGCCCTGGTCGAGCCCCTGCGCGAGCTGTTCAAGGACGAGGTGCGCAAGGTCGCCCAGGAACTCGGCCTGCCCGACTTCATCGTCTGGCGTCATCCCTTTCCCGGTCCCGGCCTGGCCATCCGCGTCATCGGCGAGATCACGGACGAGCGCCTCGAGATCCTGCGTCAGGCCGACAAGATCGTGCAGCACGAACTCATGGCCTCGAACTGGTACTACAAGGTCTGGCAGGGTTTTGCCGTGCTGCTGCCGCTGAAGACCGTGGGCGTCATGGGCGACGAACGGACCTACGAGCACGTCATCGCCCTGCGCATCGTCGATTCCATCGACGCCATGACCGCCGACTGGTCCAGAATCCCCACGGAGATACTGGGCCGGATGTCCAGCCGGATCATCAACGAGGTCAAGGGCGTCAACCGCGTGGTCTACGACATCTCGTCCAAGCCGCCGAGCACCATAGAGTGGGAATAGCCGTCCAACGCACACCTCTTACGGAGATGAATCTATGTTTGGAATTGGGTCCACTGAACTTATTGTCATTCTGATCGTCGCCCTGATCGTCATCGGGCCGGCCAAGCTTCCGGAAATGGCCAAATCCCTGGGCAAGGCCCTGGGTGAATTCCGGCGCGTGAGCACGGACGTGAAGCGGACCATCGAGATGGAAGCGGAGCAGGCCGAACAGAAGGAGAAGACGGCGCAGGCCAAGAAGGAGCTCTTCCCCGAGACGGCCAAGGCCGCAGACGAGCCGAAGTCCGCTGAAACGCCGGCTGAGGCGGCGCCTGAAGAACCCGCGTCCGCGGAAAGCGCGAAGGACAAGGCATGAGTAGGGAACAGGAAGCGGATCGCCGCAGCCAGGCGGACGAGGCCGAAGGCGCGTCGCCGGAAGCTTCCTCCGAAACCCGGACCGGGGCCGAAGACGCCGTCCTTCCCGAAACGTCAGACTCCGGAACGAACCCGGACCCTGCGTCTCAGGACGATCACGCTTCCGTCGCCGACGCTGACGAATCCGATATTGACGGGTCTGGCGGCGGCGAACCCGGCGGCGGGGATTCCGACGCCCATGAGGACCCCTCCGCCCCGGTGGCGGAGGACGGTTCCGCAGGCGTGCAGGTACGCGGCGAAACCGGCGCGGAAGAGGCCGCTGCCAAGGACGAGGAGGCTGAAGAAGAGCCCGTCCATGAAATGACCTTCACCGAGCACCTGAACGAGCTGCGGGTGCGCCTGATGCGCTGCCTCATCGGCGCCTTTGTCGGCTTTCTGGCCTGTTACGGATTTGCGGAGCAGCTTTTCATGCTGCTCATGCAGCCGCTCATCACCCTGCTCGAACCCTCCGGCGGCTCGCTCATCTACACCGGACTGCCCGAAGCCTTCTTCACGCATCTCAAGGTCGCGGCCCTGGCCGGCTTGTTCGTGGCCAGCCCGTACATTTTCTACCAGATCTGGATGTTCATCGCCCCCGGACTGTACGAGGGCGAGCGCAAGTACATGATTCCCATCGCCCTGTGCTCGGCGATCTGCTTTGTCACAGGCGCGTTGTTCGGCTATTTCGTTGTCTTTCCGTTCGGTTTTCAGTTTTTTCTCGGCTACGCGTCGGAGGTCATTCGGCCCATGCCCTCGGTCAGGGAGTATTTCAGCTTCTCGACCAGCATGCTTTTCGCCTTTGGCCTGATATTCGAGCTGCCGCTGTTCATGTTTTTCCTTTCGGTTCTGGGCGTGGTGAATTACAAGAGTCTGCGCAAGTTCCGCAAGTTCGCCATTCTCGGCAGCTTTGTGGTCGCGGCCATCCTGACTCCGCCGGACGTGGTTTCGCAGTGCCTGATGGCCGGGCCCATGTGTCTCTTGTATGAGATCGGCATCTGGGTTTCCTACGTGTTCGGGAAAAAGCCCAAGGAATCGACGGAGGAAGACGCGTCGCAAGCCAAGGCGTAAACACGGGCCGGCCCCAGGGTCCGGCCTTTTTTTCGAAGGAGCCGTTATGCAGCAACGTACAGGCCGGATAGACCGGCAGACACGCGAGACCCGGATTTCCGTGGTCCTGACCCTTGACGGCAACGGCGTCTGCGACGTGCAGACCGGGTACGGCTTCGCCGACCACATGCTCGATCTGCTGGGGCACTGGGCCGGTTTTGATCTGACGGTCACCTGTGCGGGCGACATGCACATCGACGCGCATCACTCCCTGGAGGACATCGGTCTGTGTCTGGGGCGCGCCCTCAGCGAAGCCTTGGGCGAACGCCGGGGCATAGCCCGCGTCGGCTGCGCCAAGGTGCCCATGGACGAGGCCCTGACCGAGGTCTGTCTCGACCTTTCCGGTCGTGCCTACCTCGTCTACGAGGAGAACGTGCTTCCGGCGATCGTCGCGGGCCAGGAAAAGGACCTGTGGCGTGAATTCCTGAAATCCCTGGCCGCAACGGCGGGCATGAACCTGCACGTGCGCATGCTTTACGGCCAAAACGGACATCATCTGCTGGAGTCGGTGTTCAAGGGGCTCGGCCTGGCCTTGCGGCAGGCCGTGCGCGTGGAACGCGACGACGTGCTCAGCACCAAGGGAGGGCTTGACGCATGAGATACATCATTCTGGCTCTGCTCATTGTATGTTCTGCCTGCGCCGGGACATCCCGCTGGCCGGCCGTGGACAACAAGGCCACCCTGGCCGTGGCGCATTTCGTCCACCCACAGCATGATTGGGAACTCATGGCCGGAGTGCTGCCGGAAGAGACGTCGGTCGTTTCAGCCGAGTCTCTTGAGGCCCTGGACAATCAGCTGGCCTCGCTGCTGGAAAAAAGCGACATCGACATGGTGGTGCACGCGGCATCGGTCCGGCAATGCGAGGAGATCGTGCAGGCCGCCAAGGAGAGGTCGCGTTTTGAAACCCTGGAGTACTGGAAAAGCGTGGGCGAGTGCATCAAGGCGGATTTTCTGCTCGTACCCTACGTTTCCCGCTGGCAGGAGCGCGAGGGCGGCGAATGGGGCGTGATCAGTCCCGCCAGCCTGACCATGGATCTCTATCTCATCAATACGGCCACGGACGAGGTCCGGCGCTATCATTTCGAAGAGCGTCAGCAGGGTCTGGCCGAGAATCTGCTCAAGGGCGGCCGTTTTTTCAAGCGCAAGGGACGTTGGCTGACCCCGCTTGAAATCTCCGCTGAAGCCCTGGAGGAAGGAACGAGGGTGCTCGGGTTATGAATATTTTTCCGGCGGTGGACATAAAGGACGGCAAGTGCGTGCGTCTGCGCCAGGGCGTCGAGGATCAGGTCACGGTCTTTTCCGACGATCCGGCGGCCATGGCCCGGCAGTGGGTTCAGGCCGGGACCAAATGGCTGCATGTCATCGATCTCGACGGAGCGTTCAGCGGAACGCCGCGCAACATGGAGCTGATCCGCGAACTCTGCTCGGCCGTGTCCATTCCGGTGCAGCTGGGCGGCGGGATCAGAAGCGTCGAGGTCGCGGGCAAGTATCTGGAAGCCGGAGTGACGCGCCTGATCATCGGCACAGTGGCTCTCGAAGACCCTGCCCTGTTTCGCGAACTCTGCGCGACCTATCCGGGCCGTATCGGCGTGTCCCTGGACGCCCGGGACGGACGCCTGAAGACCAAGGGCTGGGTGGAGGACGCCGGCAAGACCGTGGCCGACGTGGTTCCCGAGCTCGAGGCCGCGGGCGCGGCCTTCTTCATCTACACGGACATCAGTCGCGACGGCATGCAGTCCGGCGTGAACATCCCGGCCCTGGAGGCGCTTCTGGCCATGACCGACAGGCCCGTGCTCATCGCCGGCGGCATCTCCACCCTGGAGGATGTGCAGGCCGTCTTTCCCCTGCGCCCAAAGGGGCTGGCCGGGGTCATCACCGGCAAGGCCATCTACGCCGGAAGCCTGGATCTGAAGGCCGCCCTGGACTGGCTGGCCGCGCAAGACTAGACGCCCGCATTGGTTTTCAAAAAAGAACGCCCGATCGCAAGACCGGGCGTTCTTTTTTTGCAAGCTTGAAAGCGGGCTATTTGGTGCCGAAGATCTTGTCGCCCGCGTCGCCCAGGCCGGGCAGGATGTACCCGTTCTCGTTCAGGCGTTCGTCCACTGCCGCGACGTAGATGTCCACGTCGGGATGGGCCTCGGTGATGCGTTTCAGGCCCTCGGGGGCGGCGACCAGAAAAAGCCCGCGTATGCTCGTGCAGCCGGCGTTCTTCAGGCAGCGGATGGTGGCGTCCAGGGTGCCGCCCGTGGCCAGCATGGGATCGAGGATGATGGCCATGCGCTTGTTGATGTTCTTGGCCAGCTTCACGTAGTATTCCACGGGCTGGAGGGTCTCCTCGTTGCGGTAGAAGCCGACCACGCTGACCTTGGCTCCGGGAACCAGATCGAGCACCCCGTCCTGCATGCCAAGGCCAGCGCGCAGGATCGGCACCACGGTGATCTTCTTGCCCTTGATGACATCGACGTCGACGGGTCCGGCCCAGCCCTGCACCGTCTTTTTCTCCGTCTCCAGATCCTTGGTGGCCTCGTAGGTCAGGAGTCTGGCCACTTCTGAAGCGAGTTCGCGGAAATTCTTGGTGCTGATGTCATGCTTGCGCATGAGTCCGAGCTTGTGCTTGATGAGGGGGTGGTCCGCCACGTATACTGCCATGTGAGTCTCTCCTTGCCATGGTCGATGGGATTGCTGCGTCGTGATGTCCGAATTTGCGTGCCCCTACCTATTCTTCCCCTTCTGTCCGGTCAAGACGGCGTTTACCCTCGGACAAGGGCCCGCGCAGATAGAGGGCCGTGCTCGCGATGAGGTACGCGCTGACCGGGGCGGTGGCGAAAAGGAAAAGGGTGACCAGAAGTTCGTGCAGGCTCAGTCCTTGCCCGTTGCTGCTGAAATGCAGGACCGAGGCGATGAGTATCCCCCCGACGCCCAGCGTCGTGGCCTTGGTCGGCCCGTGCAGACGGGTGAACAGGTCCGGCAGGCGGGCCAACCCGATGGAGCCGATGAGCGCGAAGGCTCCTCCGAGGAGCAGGAAAAAACAGATGAGCATTTCGACTACTGAATCAGGCATTGCGGACTCCTATTCGATGATGTCGCCGCGCAGCAGGTATTTGCACAGGGCCACGGTGCCGATGAAACCCATCATGGCGATGAGCAGGGCCGCCTCGAAGAATTCCGTCAGGTTCTGATGGATGCCAAGCAGCACCAGCAGGGCGATGGCGTTTATGGCCATGGTGTCGAGGGCCAGGATGCGATCGGGGAGGCTCGGCCCGGCGAAGAGCCTCCAGAAATTCAGCGTCAGGGCCAGGGCGATGCACAGAAAGGCAATGGAGACTGCGGTGCTCAACATGGGAAGATCTCCTTCAAGGGCGCTTCGTAGCGCTGTTTGATGCGCCGCACGAGCAGGGCCTCATCCTCCAGGTCCAGGACGTGCACGAGCAGGCTGCGACGGTCTTCCGAGATTTTCGAGGACACGGTCCCGGGAGTCAGGGAAATGGAGTGCGCCAGCACGGTGATGGCGAAGTCGTTTTTGAGGTCCAGGGGCAGGGCGATGAACGCCGGGCGCAGCCGCCGGACCGGCCCCAGAATGAGGCGCGCCACGGCAAGATTGGCGACGATGATGTCCCACAGGAACACGGCCAGATAGCCGAAGAAGGCCAGGGGCCGGCGCATGCATGGCCGGTCGGGCCAGAATCCGGATGTGAAGAGAGGCAGCAGCAGGGCCAGAACGCCTCCGAGGACAATGTGTCCGGGGTGCAGGGAATTGGCGAGCAGGAGCCAGACCAGCCACAGGAAAAGGCTGAACAGGGGTTGCGGCAGCCAGCGGTTCATGGGTTCCCTCCGCCGAGTACGGCTTCGATGTATTCGTGCCGCGCCAGAAGCTGTTCCGCCGCGGCCTTCGTGTAGGCGGTGACGGGATCGGCCATGGCCGCCAGGGCCACGGCGGCCAGGATCAGCCCGGCGGCTGGAGCCACGCGCACCCAGGAGACAGTGGCGCCGGAAAGGGGAACCCCGTCGGTCTTCCAGAACAGCGTGCTTCCGCAGCGGCCCAGGGCCACGATGCCAAGAAGGCTGCCGCCAAGAACCACGGTCCATATCGACACGGCGTGCGCCGGCCCGGCGGCGTGCAGGAGCAGGACCTTGCCCACGAAACCGGACAGGGGCGGAAGGCCGGCGGCGGCCATGGCTCCGAGGAGGAAAAGCGTGCCGAGCAGGTCGGGTCGGGACATGGGAGGGCCGGGTTTGAACTGGTCTTCCGCAGCGCCGCGTTGGTTCGCGATGTGGTCGGCAAGCAGGAAGAGCCCGGCCGTGACCAGGGTGGTGTGCGGCAGGTAGTAGAGGCTGGCGCTGATTCCGTCCGGGCTCCACAGTCCGATTCCCGCCAGCAGGGTGCCCACGGAGACAACGACCAGCCAGGCCAGGAGTTGGCGCAGCCCGGTGCTGCCCAGGACGCACAGGGAGGCGGCGCCAAGGGTGATAAGCGCCAACGGCAGGAGCAGGGCCGCGCCGTGATCCACGGGGCCGTGGACCGTGAAAATCAGGGACTGGACGCGCAGGATGGCGTACACTCCGACCTTGGTCATGATGGCGAATAGCGCGGCCACGGAGGGCAGCACCGCCGCGTACAGCCCGGGCAGCCACAGGAACAGCGGCAGGATCGCGGCCTTGAGCCCGAATACGGTCAGAAGCAACAGGCTGGCGGCCTGCAACAGGGGGACTTGGTCCTGGCTCAAGCTTGCTATTTTGAGCCCCAGGTCAGCCATGTTCAGGGTGCCGCAGATCCCGTAGACGACGCCGAGGGCGATCAAAAAAAGGCTTGATCCGATCAGGTTCAGGACCACGTAGCGCAGGGCGTTGCGGGTGCGATCGGGACCGTGCCCGTGCAGGGCCAGGCAGTAGGAGACGATGAGCAGGATTTCGAAGAAGACGAAGAGGTTGAACAGATCGCCGGTCAAAAACGCTCCGTTGATGCCCAGAAGCTGCAAGGGGAAGAAGACATGGAAATCGCGGCCTCGCCGGTCATCGCCAAGGCAGGCGTGGGCCAGAATCGGCAAGGCCAGGAGCGCGGTCAGCGCGAGCATGAGCGCCGAAAGCCTGTCCAGAACCAGGACGATGCCGAAAGGAGCTGGCCAGTCGCCAAGTTCATAGACATCGATGTGTCCGGCTGCGACCCGGCTCAGCAGCAGCGCGGCAATGGCGAGCAGAACGCAGGCCATGACGAAGGAGACCATGCGCTGCGCGTTTGTCCCTGTGCGCGTCAGGAGCAGGTTGAGCATGCCCGCGGCCAGGGGCAGGAGCAGCGGGAGGATGATCCAGTGGCTCATGGCTTGTCCTCCCGCCCGTCGACGTGGTCGTTGCCCAGTTCGCCCCTGGCGCGAAGGGCCAGGATGACCACGAAGGCGGTCATGCCGAAGCCGATGACGATGGCCGTCAGGACCAGGGCCTGGGGCAGAGGGTCGGCCGTGGTGGCCGGGCTTGCGGCCAGGGGCGGCGCCCCGGTTGTGAGGCGTCCGCTGAAAAAGAGAAAGAGGTTGACCGCGTATGACAGGAGCGAAAGCCCAAGCACCACGGTGAAGGTGCGGGCGCGCAGCACCAGGTAGACTCCGCAGGCCACGAGGACGGCGATGACGCAGGCGGCGAGAATTTCCATCAGCGTTTCTCCCGAGGGGCGTTTTCGCGCCGCGTCAATGTGCCCAGGTTGGCCAGGATGAGCATGATCACGCCCACGACGGTCAGAAAGACGCCCAGGTCGAAGATCATGGCGCTGGCCAGCTCGAATTCACCGACCACGGGGAGGGACGCGTGTCCGAAGGTGGAGGTCAGGAACGGGTGGTTCAGGAGCAGGCTGCCCGCGCCCGTGGCGGCCGCGATGAGCACCCCGGCGGCGATGAGCGGATGGAAGGGCGGTCGCCACTGGCGCTGGGTCCAGGCGATGCCGTTGGCCATGTATTGTAGGATGAGCGCCACGGCAGCGACTAGCCCGGCGATGAAGCCTCCGCCCGGCGCGTTGTGGCCGCGCAGGAACAGGTAGGCCGAAACCATGAGGGCCAGGGGGAGCAGGAAGCGGGTGACCTGGGACAGGATGAGCGGATGGGGCTCGTCGGCCCAGGGACGGCCCTCGGGATTCAGGGCGGAAACGGGCAGGCGCAGGTTGTCGAGCAGGGCGAAGATGCCGACGGCGGCCACGGCCAGGACCGTTATCTCGCCCAGGGTGTCGAACCCGCGAAAATCCACCAGAATGACGTTGACCATGTTGACCCCGCCTCCGCCGGGCAGACTGTGTTCCATGAAAAACGAGGAGATGGAGGAAAGGGGGCGGGTCAACATCCCCCAGACCAGCAATCCGCAGCCGCCCCCCGCGCCCACGGCCAGGAGCAAATCCCCTGTCCGCGCCCGGGGACGGGTCAATCTGGCGTGTCGCTCTGGAAGAAAAAAGAGGGCCAGCAGCAAAAGCATGATGGTCACCACTTCGACGCTGAGCTGGGTCAGGGCCAGGTCCGGCGCGGAGAAGCGCGTAAAGGCCAGGGCGACTAGCAGCCCCACCACGCTCAGGGAGATGACCGCGGACAGGCGGTGTTCGTGCCAGAGCACGGTCAACAGGCCTGCGCCCATGAGCAGCACCGCGCCCAGAAGGGTCAGGGGGTCAAGGGGAGTCGAAGGGAGCGGGCCTTTCACGCTTGCGCCAGCCAGGGGCCCGAGCATGGCCAGGACCGCCGCGCCCAGCAGCAGGGCCGCCGAGCGTTGCAGGGAGCCGTTGTCCAGGTTTCGGGAAACGAGGCGTGCGAACCGGACGAGCCCGTCTTCGACGGCATGGAACATCCCGGCCGCGTCGGCGCGAAAGGGGAGCCGGTCGTGCAGGGCGAAGAGCCTGTGCCGCGTCGCGTAGAGGGCGATTCCGCCGCCGAGGGCCACAAGGCTCATGACGAGGGGCGCGTTGAACCCGTGCCAGATTGCCAGGCTGTAGTGCGGCAAAGCTTCTCCGACCACGCTGGTCGCGGCCAGGCGCAGCAGCGGCCCGACGGTCAGGGACGGCAGCACGCCCACCAGCAGGCACAGTCCGGCCAGGATCTCCACCGGCACTTTCATGAAGCGCGGCGGTTCGTGGGGCGGGTATTTGGGCAGCCCCCGCGGTTCGCCGTTGAAGAAGACGTCGTGGATGAAGCGGGTCGAATAGGCCACGGCGAAAATTCCGGCCAGGGTCGCGGCCGCCGGGAGGACTAGCCTCGCGGAGCCGAGCAGGTCCGCGTGCAGGGTTTCGGCGAAAAACATTTCCTTGGACAGGAATCCGTTCAGGAGCGGCACTCCGGCCATGGCCGCCGAGGCGACCATGGCCAGCGTTGCGGTGTGGGGCATGTACTTCCACAGCCCGTTCAGGCTGCGCATGTCCCGCGTTCCGGTTTCGTGGTCGATGATTCCCGCGGCCATGAACAGCGAGGCCTTGAAGGTGGCGTGGTTGATGATGTGGAAGACTCCGGCCACGGCGGCCAGGGGAGTGTCCAGGCCGAAGAGCAGCACGATGAGGCCCAGGTGGCTGATGGTCGAGTAGGCCAGCAGCCCCTTCAGGTCGTGTTGGAAGATGGCGGCATAGGCGCCCATGAGCAGGGTGGCCAGGCCGACCCCGCCCACGGCGAAGAACCAGAGGTCCGTGCCGGCCAGGACCGGGTAGAGTCTGGCCAGCAGGAAGACCCCCGCTTTGACCATGGTTGCCGAATGCAGGTAGGCGCTGATGGGCGTGGGCGCGGCCATGGCCCTGGGCAGCCAGAAGTGGAAGGGGAACTGCGCCGATTTGGTGAACGCGCCGATCAGGATGAGGATCAGGGCCGGGGCGTAGAGGGGATGGGCGCGAATCAGGTCGCCCTGAGGCAGGATTTCGGAGATGCGGTGCGTTCCGGCCATCGCGCCCAGAAGCAGGAACCCGGCCAGCAGGGCCAGCCCTCCCGCGCCGGTGACGATGAGCGCCATGCGCGCTCCCTGTCTGGCGTCGGCGCGGTGTTGCCAGTAGCCGATGAGCAGAAAGGAGGACAGTGATGTCAGTTCCCAGAAAATGAGCATCAGGATCAGGTTGTCGGACAGGACAACCCCGAGCATGGCGCTCATGAACACAAGCAGCAGTCCGTAGAGGCGGCCCATGGGGTCCTTGGGCGAAAGGTAGTAACGGGCGTAGATGATGACCAGAAGCCCGATGCCCAGAATCAGGAACGTGAACAGGGCGGCCAGGCCGTCCATGCGCATGGCCGGATCGAGGCCGATCCCATCCAGCCAGGGCAGACGCATGGATGCGGGTGTTCCCCGAAAGGCCAGCATGATCGGGCGTATGGCCAAGGCGATGGCGCATGCGGTCACGATTATGGCCGACCACGCGCAGGCGTCGCGTCCCCGGCGCATGGCGAATGGAGGCAGCACGGATCCCAGAAGCGGGACGAGGACGAGGATGAGGACGTTCATGCCTGACTCACGCTGGGTGTCGAAAAAATGCGGTTGACGGGACCGGAGAAAAACAGCGACCGCGCGGGCGTCACGGCGCCGTGGATACGCTGCGTCCAACGCGTTACCGTATTTTTACGGAAAATTCCACGGCCCGACGGAGAAAAAAACGAGGACCCTCCGGGGTTGTCCCGGAGCGCCTGCGCGGCGGTGAATCAGCGGGCCTGGAATGTGTCGCGGCTAATTGGCCCTGCGAAACACAGATGTTTCGACAGCGTTCAGATGCCAAAGCGCGGCATGCGTTCACGAATCGGTGGTGTGTTTTTCACTTCAACAGGGATAAAAAACTGTTCAACAGCAAAATGATTTTGTAGTATTGTATTTAGGTATTCTTATTCGGCATGCTGTACTGCGGCAAATTTTTCCAGAAAGAATTGCCAGAGTTTGTCGATATTCATGCCGGAATGGCTGGAGGTGAGCAGCGGTGGCTTTCCCGAACCCAGAAGTCGTTGCCATGCTGTCTGGTTGGCGCTTCGCACAGGCTGCTTGCATTTGTCGGCCTTGGTCATGACGGGGAAAACGTCTATTCCCTGAGACCTGATGAACGTGATCAGCTCTATGTCCAGAGTCTGGGGCGGCAGGCGTGAGTCGAGCAGCGCGACCACTCCGAAGAGGTGGAGGTTGTCGCGCAGATACCTGTTGATGAGCGCGGCCCACTTTTCGCGCTCCGTTTTGGAGCAGCGGGCGTATCCGTATCCCGGAAGGTCCACGAGATAGAAGTCTTCAGGGAGAACCTTGTAAAAATTCAGGCTGCGTGTTTTTCCCGGGGTGGAACTGGTCTTGGCCAGATTTTTCCTGCCGGTGAGCTTGTTCAGCAAGGACGATTTCCCGACATTGGATCGACCGGCGAGGGCGAGTTGAGGCAGCGGCATTTCTTCCAGCTGGTCGATGGTGTAGATTGTCTTTTCCAAAATTACGGTGCTGGGCATGAAACTACCATTTCCTGGGGCTGGGGTTCTTGACGAAATGCGTTTTGATCAGGCACTGATAGAAAGAATTGTCTTGGTTATCAATAATTAATTGGAGGCATACTATGCGTGCGTTGCTCGTGCTCTTGAGCGTCGTCTTTATCTTGGGCGGGTGTTCCAAGGAAGTGAAGTTGGTTTCGGCCAACACTGCCCAGGAGCCCATCCGGGTTGAAGAACAGGCCATCGTCGAATTGCGTCTGAGTGAAATGGATCTGGCCAAGTACGTGGATGCCGACACCGGAGTATGGACGGAAGCCAGAAACGCCGGGCTGACCAAGGTCTTCAACAAGATCGTGAACAAGGACCTCGTCATCGTGCCCGTGACCGGCATGGCGCCGCTGGGGCGCGCGGAAGGGGAGTTCTCCCAGAGCGGAACGCTCAACACCCAGGGTGACCCCGAAACCGGCGACCTGGTCCAGAACTTCATGGTCACGGCCAGTTTTGTCGGCGACCAGAGCCTTGGAGGGCAGATCATCTCCCTGGAGGAAGACCGCTACATCGCCGGCATGCATGACGTGCTCTACGCCATGTTCTATCAGGCGGTTCCCGAATCACTGCCTTCCTATGTGGCCATAGCTGAACCGGTCGGCGAGCTGGGCGCCAGCTTCTACCGCCTCATCGGCATGGCCGAAGTCAAGCAGCTCATGCAGGACACCGTGGCCCTGCCCAAGGAACAGGGCGGTGCGACGGGAACGTTGTGCAATCTCGAAATCGTGGTCAGCGACCGCGAGGTGGAGGCGGGAGACCGCATTTTTCTCATGAACGTGGATGTCGCGGCCCTGGACCCCGATGCCGTCATCGCCGGGGACGAGCCCGAAACCGTGGTCGTTCTGCCGCCGCACACGGACACCGTGACCGAGCCTTCGGAGCAGAAATAGCGCATGGAATTTTTGATCGTGAACGGTCCCAATCTGGGATTTCTTGGACAGCGCCAGCCTGAGGTGTACGGAACCGAGGGCATGGACGCCCTGCCCGCGCTGGTCGAGAAGCTGCTCGGGGCCGACGCCGGGCGCATCCGCCTGACCCGGTTCCAGTCCAATTCCGAAGGCCTTCTCATCGATCGCCTGGAAGAGGCCTGGAAAGCCAAGGTCGACGGCCTTGTCCTCAATGCCGGAGCCTATACCCATACCAGCCTTGCCCTGGCCGATTGTCTTGCCTGGATCAGAATCCCCTGCGTCGAGGTCCATCTGAGCAACGTGCACGCCCGGCAAACCTCCATGCGGCACACCAGCCTCATCGCGCGGCACTGCATCGGGGCTATTGCCGGTTTCGGAGTAATGAGCTATGCGCTCGCAGTCCAGGCGCTTTGGCAGCGTCTGGGCCAGCCCTGAGGCCCTGCATGGTGCCGACCGGGACAAATCTATGGAGGAAGCAAGGCACGCATGTTAGCTACGAGTGATTTCAAGAAAGGCAAGAAGTTGGAGATTGACGGAGCTCCCTGTGAGATTCTGGAATGCAACCATTTCAAGCCGGGCAAGGGCGGCGCGTTCATGCGCACCAAATACCGCAACCTGCTCACCGGCGCGGTGGTCGAACAGAATTTCCGCTCGGGAATGAAGTTCCCCAAGCCGGACCTGGAAGTTCGGGAAATGCAGTATCTCTACAACGAAGGCGACAGCTATGCCTTCATGGACATGACCACTTTTGAGCAGATTTCGGTCGCGCACGACGTCGTTGGCGACAAGGGCGGCTATCTGAAGGAAGCCCAGGCTTACAAGGTCATGCTGTACCAAGGACGTCCCTTGGATCTGGAAATGTCCGGGTCCGTGGTTCTCGAAGTGACCATGACCGACCCCGGAATGAAGGGCGACACCGTGACCGGCGCCTCCAAACCTGCGACCCTGGAAACCGGCGTGGTCGTCAACGTTCCGCTCTTCATCGAGGTTGGGACCAAGATCAAGGTCAATACGGAAACGGGCGAATATCTCGGCCGCGAATAGATTGGTTGTTCCACAGCATCCAAAAGGCCATGGAGAGTGCTCTGTGGCCTTTTGTTTTGCAACTGCCCGCATGGAAGAAAAGCATGACTAAAGACGGCAACAAGCTCGTTCGGGAAATTTGCGCGTTGGTCTTTGCCTGTTCCCTGGCATTGGTGACCCTGGCACTGTACTCATTCTCCCCCGCTGATCCCGGTTTCAACCATCAGGCCGTGACCGGGCACAAGACCCGGAATCTGGTCGGAATTCTGGGCGCGTACGTGGCCGGCGGACTTGTCGACCTGTGCGGCGCGGCCGCCTGGCTGTGGCCCGTTTTCTTTGCCCTGGCCGCGGCCATGCTCTTCTTTCCGTCGTTTCGGCCGTCCTGGCTGCGTTGGCTCGGCGGTATCCTGCTCGCCGTCCTGCTGCCGGTCTGGCTCCATTTCGCAGCCTTGCGCCTCGGCCTGCCGGGCACCGGCATGGGCGGCGGAGGGTTTGTGGGCCGCAGCCTGTACTCCTTGTTGCAGCGCATCTTCGGCAATTACGGGTTTGTCCTGGTCGCCGTCTGCCTGACGCTCATCGGCGGGCGTCTTCTTTTCGGCATGCCGTACCGCACCCTGATGGACAAATGCCTATTGTGGCTGTCTCCTCTTAAACGCCTGGGGCAAAGATTGGCTGCTTGGCGAAAGGAGAAGTCGAGCGCCGCCGCTCCCGTCGTGGCTCCTTCGCGGCGGGCGGCGGCCAAGCCGCGTCCGCCGGCGGAAGAAAGCCGCAAGGAAGAGCCTCGGGCCGTTTCCCGGCCAATTCAGCCCAAACCCGCCAAGGCATCCCATCCTTCACAGGGCGCGGCTTCCGGCGGCCTGCCGCCCATCGATCTCCTGGCTCCAGTGCCCGCCTCGCGCATTTCGATTCCAAAGAGTGTTCTCGACAAGCAATCCCAGGCCCTCACCGCCTGTTTCGCGGATTTCGGCATCCAGGGAGAGGTGCAGGGCGTGCAGCCGGGGCCGGTCATCACCATGTTCGAATTCAAGCCCGCCCCTGGCGTCAAGGTCAGCCGCATCGCGGGCATGAGCGACGACCTAGCCCTGGCCCTCAAGGCCCGGGCCGTGCGCATTGTGGCCCCCCTGCCCGGACGCGACACCGTAGGCATCGAAATCCCCAACGAACAGCGCCAGATCGTGTACCTGCGGGAAATCCTCGACGACCCGGCCTTCGCCGACACCAAGGCCCAGCTGCCTCTGGCCCTGGGCATGGACATCCAGGGCGTCCCCAAGATCGCCGACCTCGCCAGGATGCCGCACATGCTCGTCGCCGGTGCCACGGGCGCGGGCAAGTCCGTGTGCCTCAACTGCCTGCTGCTGAGCATCATCTACAAGCACGATCCCGAGCACGTGAAGCTGCTGCTGGTGGACCCCAAGCGCATCGAACTGGCTGTTTACGGAACCCTGCCGCACCTGGTCCATCCCGTGGTCACGGACATGCATCTGGCCAAGAACGCGCTGGAGTGGGCGGTCTACGAAATGGAACAGCGCTACGAGGCCATGGCCCGCACCGGCGTGCGCCACATCACCACCTACAACCAGAAGCTTTTCGAGATGGGCGACGACGTTCCCGAGGACATGCGCGATTTGAAGCCCTTTCCCTATCTGGTCATCGTGGTCGACGAGCTGGCCGACATGATGATGACCGCCGCCAAGGAAGTGGAGGGCAGCATCGTGCGCCTGGCCCAGCTGGCCCGCGCCTCCGGCATCCACCTCATCCTGGCCACCCAGAGGCCGTCCGTGGACGTGGTCACGGGCATCATCAAAGCCAACTTTCCTTCGCGCATCGCCTTTCAGGTCAGCTCCAAGCACGATTCCCGGACCATCCTCGACGGCATTGGGGCGGAATACCTTCTCGGCCACGGCGACATGCTCTTCAAACTCAGCGGAGGCAACGTGCAGCGCGTGCACGGCGCTTTCGTCGGCGACGATGAGATCGCCCGCGTGGTCCACTACTGGGAGAAACAGCGCCCGCAACGCTTTGAGCTGGATTTCGCGGAATGGAACACGGCCGGCGATAACGGCGGCGAAGGGGGCGGCGGGGCCAGCGATGTCCTCGACGACCCCAAATACGCCGAAGCCATCGACTTCGTCACCGACCAGGGCCGCGCCTCCATCTCCATGATCCAGCGCCGCCTGCGCATCGGCTTCAACCGAGCGGCCCGCTTCATCGAACAAATGGAAATGGACGGAATCATCGGCCCCCAGGACGGCAGCAAACCGCGCCTGGTGCGCAAGAAGGATTAGAGGGGAAGATGCCTCCGGCGGGCAGGGGACTCGTCCCCTGCACCCCATGCAGGGGGAAGACTCGGGCTTGTGGCTTTTCCGGATCTACAACAGAACTTTCGCGTCACCTCAAGCGTGCCGACACGCGATTTCCGCATATGGCACGGAAATGTTTCCGGCGGAATGAAACGTCAGCTTTCTTCCAGGAGGCTGAAGCGTGGTTGCATTTTTCCGTTCCGCTCCACGGTCTCCATGAACATGGACAGCGGGCGGACCCAAAGGCCTGTGTCGTTGTAGAGAGGGCGGTAGACCACCATGTCTTCCAGGCCTTCGCTGTGCCGGGCCACGCCCAGCACCTCGTATTCTCCGCCCTTGAAATGCCGGTAGCGTCCGGGGCGCAAGGCTGTGGGCTTTTCGTCTTTGCACAGGGACATGTGTTCCTCGGGGCTGGGGTGAAAATGGCGCGTGAGATGTCGCGCCGGATCCTTTTCTGTCACCAGGAACCTCGAATTTCAAGAATTGTCTGGGCCCGGGCGCATAGAAAGCGCCGAATCCGCCTCATGGAGGGGTGATGGATCGTGATCTGGAAACCATGATTGTCCGGCTGGGGGAATCCCTGTTGTCGCAGGGGGGGCGCATGGCCACGGCCGAGTCCTGCACCGGCGGTTTGACGGCCAGCACCCTGACCGATGTGCCGGGAAGTTCGCGTTGGTTCGAAGGCGGGGTGGTGGCCTACGACAACCGCGTCAAGATGAACCTGCTCGGTGTGCCGGAAGAGGTCCTGATCCGCCACGGCGCGGTCAGTCAGGCTTGCGTGGAGAGCATGGTCTCCGGAGTGTGCGCGCTCATGAAGGTCCCGGTCGGACTCGCCATTTCCGGCATCGCCGGCCCGGACGGAGGCACTCCGGAAAAACCCGTGGGACTGGTCTGGATGGCCTGGCGAATTTCCCGGCGGGTCTGGAGCCGCGAGTTTCGCTTTGCGGGCACGCGAGGCGAGATCAAGATGTCGAGCGTGCGCGAGGCCATTGCCGGTCTGCTTTGAGCATAAAAAACGGCGCCTCGGGCGAGGCGCCGAAAAAAACGGGAGAAGTGGCGCCGGAACCGGGCGTCAGTTGAGATAGTCGCCGCGGTTGAACTTGAATTCTTCCGTGGTGGTCAGGATGTCGAGTTCTTCGACCATGGCGGCAAGCCCGTGAACCGGGGTCCGCGCCAGATCTCCCTTGACCTCCTGAATGTTTTGGCGAATGTCCGCGAGCAGGGTGTAGCCGTCCCGCAGATTGCCGTCTTCCGAGCCGATGATTTGGGAATAATCTTCCCACTTGGAAAGCAGTGCATTCATCTTGTCCATGACCGTCTGCTCTGTTGGTTTTTGCAGCATGGCGGCCTGTAAGGCCTGATCAAGTCGAACCACAGGGCCGGCCGCGGGAGCGGCCGCGCTGGTCGAGACTGGGGACTGCGCCCCCAGTTCCTGGGCCAGAGTCTGCGCGAATCCTTCGCCGGGAGTGTTCCGGGCCGCGTTTTTTTGTTGGAGCTGCAGGGCAGCCAATTGATCCGGGGTGATTTTCATGGCCATCTCCTTCCTTTTTTACCAGATCAAGCAAAGTCCCTGCCAAGACGAGCTTTTGTCGTAACATATGAAGATACAGATACTTTATCCACACGGGGCGGCAAGGTTTGCCGGGCGTTTCCGCGCGGCAGCGTGCTTGGCATGTACCAGCCTCGCCGGACCCCGGTCAATGCACTGGGAAAGGTGGAGCCGATGAGACATGCGCTTGCCGTTGAAGCCCGGGAACTGGCCAGGGGCGGCCTTGTGGTCTACCCGACGGAGACCTTTTACGCCCTTGGCTGTCTGGCCACGATACATGCGGCCGTGGAGCGGGTTGTCGCGGTCAAGGGACGCCCAGCGGACAAACCGTTGCCGCTCATTGTTTCGGATTGGGAGATGGTTGCGGATTTTGTCCGTCTGCGCGGTGCGGAAGAGCGGCTGGCGCGGAAATTTTGGCCGGGACCGCTCTCCATCGTGACCCGGGTCGATCCCGCAGTGAGCGCGCTGGCGCGGGACCGCGCGGGGTTTTCGGCTGTGCGCATGACGCCGCACATCATTGCCGCGGCGCTTTGCCGGGAAGCAGGCGGGCCGCTGGTGTCTTCCAGCGCCAACCGCAGCGGCCATCCGCCCGTGGCCAATCCAAACGACCTCGATCCCGAACTTCTCAAGTTGTCCGCAGCATTGGTCGTCGAGGCCGCTCCATGGCCGGCCGGAGGGTTGCCTTCCACGTTGGTGCGGATCACGGAGACGGGCGCTTTCAGAATTTTGCGTGCGGGCGCGATCTCGGCGGACGAGCTTGTGGCCGAAGGATTTGACGTGACCCCGTAGTACAAATTTTTTTTCGGCCGTCGGCATGTTCCGGGGGTTGATAAAAAGAGGGTTTAAAAATTTGAATTTGCCGGTCTTGCCAGCGCGTGGCGTTCTGGAAAATTAAGTCATTGAATTTAGATGGTTGGATTATATTGCTGATGAAAGGTGCGTATTTTTAATTTTGGCCCGCCCCTTGCTAAATACCGAATAACTTCCTCTTTTTGCCAAAATCGGCTCCCGTACCGGCAGGTGCGGGGGCCGATTTTGTTTGAGCCCCGAAAATTGTGCGGGCGATCCTCGCTCTCCTTCTGTCCTGCTTGAATTCTTCTTTCCTGTCTCATTGCGTTGTGGCGTCGGCATGCATCCATCGTGCTTCGCGATCGCGGTCGGTACTAAGGCATGTTTTGGAGTGGTGTCCGTCTTTCATGAGCAATGCGTGGATCATGTGGAATTCCGTGGCTTTTGTGACGATTTGGCGGAGGCCTTCTTCCTGCTTCAAGTCCTGGAAAAATGGTGCTAGGCAAATTTCAAGAGAATTGGCATGAACACAAATATGGAACCCACAAATACGGCAAAATTTTTTTCCGTCCCCTGTTCGAGCTGCGGTTTTCCGATGAAGCAGAGAAATCCTTTTCCCACGGTGGATATTGTTGTGCATCGGCACGGTCAGGGAATATTGCTTATCGAGCGTCTGAACGCACCGCTCGGGTGGGCCTTGCCCGGCGGGTTCATCGACTACGGAGAAAGCGCCGAGCAGGCCGCCGTTCGCGAAGCCTTTGAGGAGACAGGTCTTGCCGTGCGCTTGACCGGGCTTCTGGGTGTGTACTCCGATCCTGGACGCGATCCGCGCTTTCACACGCTGAGCGTGGCCTACGTGGCGCAGTGCGACGAGGATGCGGTGCCTTGCGCCGGCGACGACGCCAAAAACGCGCGGTTCTTTCCGCTGGAGGCATTGCCGGCGGATATGGCCTTCGATCACCGCCGGATCGTCGCCGACTTTGCCAAGACCATGGGCAGGTACGCATGATCACGCCTCCTCACGACATCGTCTTTCTGACCTCGGAGATCTACCCCTTTTCCAAATCCGGGGGCCTGGCCGACGTCATGGGCATCCTGCCCCTGACGCTTTCCCGCATGGGAGTGCGCGTGGCCGTCATCACTCCGTTTTACGGACGGTTGTCCACGGGGCAGTTTCCCGTGCACCTGGTGCACGAGAATTGCCCCGTGGGATATCCCTGGGCCGACACCACCGCCGATATCTACCTGGCCGATTATCACGGCCTGCCCGTTTATTTCATCGAGCGCGGCGAATATTTCGACCGCCGTCATTACTACTGCACGCACAAGGGCGATTATTTCGACAACTGCGAACGTTTCATTTTCTTCTGCCGCGCCGCCCTGGCCGCCGTCAGGCAGCTGGACATGGGCGCGCGCATCGTCCACGCCCAGGACTGGCACGCGGGTCTGGCCATGGCCTACCTCGCCTTCTGGCGGCGCGCCGATCCGTTTTGGGCCGGGATCCGCACGGTCATGTCCATTCACAACCTGGCCTACCAGGGGCGCTTTTCCTACCGCCTTTTCGAGCAGTCCGGCCTGCCTCTGGAGGCCTGGAACATGGAAGGCGTGGAATTCTATAACAGCTTCAACCTCCTCAAGGCCGGCATCGCCTACGCCGACAGGATCACCACGGTCAGCCCCAGCTACGCCACTGAAATCATGACGCCCGAGTTCGGTTGCGGACTGGAAGGCATCCTGACCCGACGCAAGGCCGATCTCATAGGCATTCTGAACGGAGCCGACTACTCCATCTGGAGTCCGGAGAACGACCAGGTTCTGGAGTGCACCTATTCGGCTGGCGAGCCCGAGGGCAAGGATGACTGCAAGAAGCACCTCATGGGCATGCTGGGCTTGTCCCCCGAGCTTGCCGAACGGCCTGTGCTGGGATTCATCGGCCGTTTGCGCGGGCAGAAGGGCATCGACATCGTGCTCGACATCATTCCGGAACTCATGAACCTTGATGTCGGCCTGGTGGTTCTGGGCGAGGGCCGCGCCGAATTCGAGGCCCGGCTCATGGCCATCATGGAGGACTATCCCGGCAGGGTGGTGGGTATCATCGGCTACACCGAGGAGATGTCGCACCTCATTCAGGCCGGGGCGGACATTTTTCTGATGCCTTCGCGTTACGAGCCCTGCGGCCTGACCCAAATGTACAGCCTGAGCTACGGAACTCCGCCCGTGGCCACGGCGGTGGGCGGCCTGCGCGATACCATCACTCCCTACCCGGAAGCGGGCGCCAACGGGTTCATTTTTGCCGACCCCACGCCGGAGGCGCTGCTGGCCACCGTGAGCAAGGCGGTGAAGGTCTGGGAAGACCGGGCCGCGTGGCGACGGATTCAGGTCAGCGCCATGAGGACGCGATTTTCCTGGGAAAACTCGGCGCGAAAGTATATGGATGTGTACAAATCCCTGCACGCAGACCTGTCGGACACATGGAGGACGATATGAGCATCGAAAAGAAATATCTGAAGACGAAAAATATCTGCAAGGTGACCTTTCACCTGCCAGCCGGCGGCACCGGCGGAGCCCAGACGGCCTTTCTGGTTGGCGAGTTCAACGACTGGTCCATGCACTCGCTGCCCATGAAACGGCTCAAGGACGGCTCGTTCAAGCTGACCGTCGATCTGCAAAGCGGGAAGTCGTACCAGTTCCGCTACCTCCTCGACGACGATCGCTGGGAGAACGACTGGAGCGCGGACAACTACTGCTACAGCGAGTACGGCAACTGCGAGAACTCCGTAGTCGAGGTCTAGCCGAAGGCTGACAATCCTTTCTCGATTATCGCTTGCCATTGCTTTTTGCCCCCGAAGCCCGTAATTTCTGCTCCGGCTTTCATACATTTTCAGCACAAGGAGCAGATTATGGATGCGCATCAACCCGCCTACAAGGATATTGCGCCCCGTTTGCGGGGGCTGCGGGACGCCATGGACGTAAGCGCGGAGGACATGGCCGCGCAGGTGGGCGTGACCGCGGGCGATGTCCTCAAGTATGAATCCGGCGAGCACGAAATCCCGGTCAGTTATTTGTTCAACGTGGCCCAGGCTTTCCAGGTCGATCTGACCGTGCTCATGTCCGGCAAGGAAGCGCACCTGCACACCGCCTCCCTGGTCAAGAAGGGCAAGGGCATGAGCGTGGAGCGCCGCAAGGACTATGACTACAAGAGCCTGGCCTACCGCTTCGTGGGTCGCAAGATGGAGCCCTTCGTCGTCACCGTTCCTGCCAAGGATAAAAATGCCCTGACCTTCAACGAACATCCCGGCCAGGAATTCATCTACGTCCTCTCCGGCAAGCTCGAAATCACCCTCGGTTCCACGGTCCATGTCATGGAACCCGGCGACAGCCTGTATTTCACCTCGCGTACTCCGCACGCACTGCGTGGTCTGGACGGCCAGCCGGTCGAATTTCTGGATGTGATTATCTAGGGGCCAGGGCGAAGAGTCCGGTCCCGAAAGTCCGCCATCCCTGAAATAATCCAACACCATCGGAGTACCCAATGTATAGCAAGCTGCGTCCTTCATCCTATGAGGAATTTCAGTCCTCGTTCTCTTTCGACATCCCGGAACGCTACAATTTCGCCTTCGACATGATCGATGCCACCGCCGCCCAGGACCCCGACCGTCTGGCCATGGTTCACGTGGACGACGCGGATGTGCGCCGCGAATACAGCTTCGGCTATTTTTCCGAGCAGTCCGCCCGTTTGGCCAATGCCCTCAAGAATCTGGGCATCGGTCGCGGCGACAAGGTCATGATCATCCTGCACCGCCGCGTGGAATTCTGGACCGTCATGCTCGCCCTGCACAAGCTCGGGGCCCTGGGCGTGCCGTCCCCGGCGCTCCTGACGGCCAAGGACATCACCTACCGGGTCAATTTCGCCTCCATCAAAGGGGCCATCGTCGACACCTCCGTGCGCGGCACCGTGGAAGCGGCCAAGCCCGACTGTCCGAGCCTGACCGTGCAGGTGCTGGCGGGGCTGGATCAGGATGAGGGCGATTGGCGCAGCTTTTCCCGCATCACGGCCGCCGCCTCCCCTTCCTTTCCCCGCCCGGCGGATGCGGTCTGCGGCGGCGATCCGGCGACCATATTCTTTTCTTCCGGCACCACCGGGCACCCCAAGATGGTGCTGCACGATTTCAACTACCCCTTCGGGCACATCATGACCGGTTCCTACTGGCACGACATCGAGCCCGGCAACCTGCACCTGACCCTGGCCGACACGGGTTGGGCCAAATCCACCTGGGGCAAGTTCTACGGGCAGTGGCTGGCCGGAGGCGTGGTCTTTGTCTGGGACTTTCGGGGCAAGTTCGAACCGGCCAGGCTGCTTAACGTCATCGCCGAACACAAGGTCACCAATTTCTGCGCGCCGCCCACTGTCTATCGTTTCCTGATCCGCGAAGACCTTTCCCTCTACGACCTCTCCGCCCTGCGCCATTGCACCACCGCCGGAGAACTCTTGAACGACAGCGTGTTCGAGGCCTGGGTGGAGAAGCTGGGCATGCCCATTTACGAAGGCTACGGACAGACCGAAACCACCCTGCAGATCGCCACCTTCCCCTTCATGAAGCCCAAGGCCGGGTCCATCGGCAAACCCTGTCCCGGCTGGGACATCCGCCTGCTGGACGAAAACGACGAGCCCTGTCCCCCCGGCGTGGAAGGGGAGATCTGCATCCGCATCGACCCCAAACGCCCCGTGGGACTCTTTTCCTGCTACCTGCAGGACGAGGCCAAGACCGCAAGCGTCATGCACGGCGGTTTCTACCGCACCGGCGACAAGGCCTGGATGGACGAGGACGGCTACTTCTGGTTCCTGGGACGCATCGACGACCTCATCAAGAGCTCGGGCTACCGCATCGGGCCCTTCGAGGTCGAAAGCGCCCTCATCACCCACCCCGCCGTGGTCGAGGCCGCCGTGACCGGCGTGCCCGACCCCGACCGTGGGCAGGCCGTGAAGGCCACCGTCACCCTGGCCGCAGGCTACGAACCCTCGGCTGCGCTGACCAAGGAACTCCAGGACCACGTCAAGAAAGTGACTGCGCCCTACAAATACCCGCGCATCATCGATTACGTCAAAGAACTGCCCAAGACCATCAGCGGCAAGATCAAACGCGCCGAGATCCGGGCCAAGGACGAAAAGTAGGGAAGAGCGGGGCTCTGCCCCGCGCCCCGCAAGGGGCTCACCTCTTGACCCGGGTAATGGGGGGTGCAGGGGGATCATCCCCCTGCCCGCCGGAGGCATTCTTGATACGTTGTGCGGTGGGAAGAAGCGGGGCTCTGCCCCGCACCCCGCAAGGGGCGCGCCCCTTGACCCGGGTAGGGGGCTCTTGAACTGAGCATTTTGAGGCCATGCGTTCGCGTGGCCTTTTTTATTAAGGGGTTAGCGTTTGCCCAGGTTGTCTTGACTATTACGAAACTTCCATTACGATATTTCCGTAACGGAGGTTTCGTAATCATGCCCAATCCTTTTCGTCTTGAAGTGCTTGGAGAGGGCGATCCGTTTTGTGATCGCCAGGAGGAAGTGCACAGGCTTCTGCGTTGTGCCAGGGCCACGCAGAACGTGGTGCTCGCTTCGCCGCGCAGGTATGGAAAAACGTCCCTGTGCCGGAAGGTGCAGAAACTCCTGCACGATGAGGGATATCTTTGCTTCTCGTTCGATTTTTCGGGCGTCGACAGTGTCTCGGAGATCGCCCGCCGCTTGGCCCGCGACATGTTCAGGACCCTGCATGCGCGGGAGTCCCTGTTGGCCAGGGGGAAACGCTGGCTGAACGCCTTGAGCGCGTTTCGTCCGGTCCTGACCTTCGATCATGCCGGGGAAGCAGCCATTTCCGTGGCGCGGGCCAACGAGAGCCAGGATCCTCGGACCCTGTTGGAACAGACTCTCGAAGATTTGGCCCGAATCATCGAGTCACGGGAATGGCCATGCCACGTGGTCATGGATGAGTTTCAGGACCTGACCAAGCTCGCCGAGTCCCAGGCCGTGGAAGGGATCGTGCGCAAAACCATCCAGGGATTGCCGGCTTCGTTCGTGTTTTCCGGGAGCAGGCGAAGTCTTCTGCTGGCCATGTTCAGCGATCAGAAGCGTTTTTTGACCCTCTCCGCAGTGAAGATGTTTCTGCCTCCTCTGCCCATTTCAGACACTGCTCAATGCATAGGCTCGTTTTTCGCCCAGGAAGGCAGGCATATTGATCCGCAGGTGAGTGACGCTCTTGTTGCGGCGGCACGGCAATACCCTTTTTACGTCCAGCGTTTGGCCAGCGAAGTCTATGAGCGCAGCGGTCGGGATGTGACCATGGAAGACGTGGAGTTGGCGAAAATGAGCGTGATTCAGTCCGAAACGGGCCTGTACGAAACCATGATCGCTCCGCTGACCACGCGGCAATTGAAATTGCTGAAAACATTGTCCGCCACCCCGAGCGCCCAACTCACGAGCGCCGAGTTCGTGGCCAAGGCCGAACTGCCGGCTTCTTCCATTGCGGATATCCGTGAAATCCTGCTGCGCGAGGACATGATCGAAAAAACGGAAGAAGGTGTCTGGCGGGCGGTGGATCCGTTCTTTTCCGAGTGGCTGAACAGACTGTAAAATATTCATTCCTGGCCTTTATTTTGCTCACGATGCGGCATGACGTCAGTTTCAGTCAAATTTCAGTCCAGACGGCTTCGGGTGCTGCCATGAAAACGTGGATTTTCTACCCGCCCCTCAAGGGCATGTCCGGCGGCTGCATGGTGCTCCTGCAGATCGCCCGGCAGTTGCAGATCCTGGGCAGGCTGGGGGGCATTTTGTATTGGGACGAGCCGCCCGGCGTGGCCGAGTACGCTGAGTTGCCCTGGGTTCGGGCCGGGGATGCGGCCATGGCTGCCGGGGATGCGTTCGTGGTCCCCGAGGGCTGGCCCAACGCCCTGGTGTTGGGCCTGAGACGCGGATGCCGGACTCTGGTCTACTGCCAGAATTGGTCGTACCTCTTTCACGGCCTGGAGCAGGGGGTGCGTTGGAGGGACCTGCCTGTGGAGTTCCTGGCCGTATCCGACCCCGTGGCCTGGCACATGGAGCAGGTGCTTGGCAGACGGCCTCCCATCATCCGCCCGGCTTTGGACACCGGTACCTTTCATCCCCCGGATTTCAAGCCGGACGGATTGCCGCGCATCGGCTTCATGCCGCGTAAAAACAAGGCCCTGGCCGAACATATCCGGCGCATCTTCGAGGAACGCAATCCGGGTACACGGGTGGACTGGGTTCCCATTCACGGCCTGGACCGCAGTGGAGTGGCCGAAGCGTTGCGCTCCTGCCATGTTTTCCTGGCCACGGGATTCCCCGAAGGCTGCCCGCTGCCGCCGCTCGAAGCCATGGCCTGCGGCTGCCTCTGCGTGGGTTTCACCGGCTTTGGCGGCTGGGATTACATGCGCCAGGTCGAGCCGAACGGATATGCGCCGCATGGGTATGCGCTGCGCGACGTGCCCTGGGGCGGCAACGGCTGGTGGTCGGCGGACGGGGATGTGCTGGGAGCGGTGCTGGGGTTGGAGGGGGCCGTGCAAGCTTGCGTCTCAAAGGAATTAAGGGTTCAGGAGATGCTCGATCACTATTCGCAATATTCGCAAAGGTCGGAAATTTTAAAATGCCTGTGAATATCCTTCTTGTCGTCTCCAAATATAAGGAAGATGTTTCATGGATTAATAGTATGACTATCCCAGCATTAGTCTATGATAAGTTTGGCCGGGATTCTTCTAATTCTTTGCCGAATATTGGTCGAGAAACGCATACGTACTTACATCATATTTTGTCTAATTATCCGCTTTTTCCAGAATATACTGTTTTTTTACAAGGGAATCCTTTTCCTCACCTTATTGAAGGGATGACTCCAGAAAAATTAGAAATAGTAATTAACAATTATGTTGCAAAAAAAATATTTTTTAGAGGTCTTGCAGATTATACAATACGCTGTGATTTGTTTGGTAGACCTCATAATCTTGAAAAAAATAAAGAAAAATGGATTGGATATAGTAGAGATATTCCATTAGGTGATATATATAAAAAATTATTTAGTGGAAGCGTTCCACAATCTTTCCATTGTAGAGCCCCTGCTGGACTTTTCCTAGTTCATTCAAGTAGAATTTTGTGCAGATCAAAAATGTTTTATGAAAAAGCTATGGAACTTGTAATTGAAGATCCTTTAGATGAGATGAATACTGGGCATGCTTTTGAAAGATTGTGGTATATAATATTTAATGGCTATTTGAAAATAAATAAGTTTTTGTAATCTGGTATATCTAATCATGGATTTTTTGGCTTTGGACAGTACTTTGTCAGGAGTTTTGGATGGATAATTTTCGGCTCACGTGGGATATTCTGCCCGAATCCGTAAAACGGGACCTGCTCGTCGGCAGCGAGGGCAAGCTGCATCTGATGCATCTGGCGCAGGAGCTGCTTGTTGGGGCTGGAGGCCAATCAGGCGGCGCTCAAGGAAAATTTCTGGACTTGGGACTTGATCTTTTACAGGCCGCCTGGACCAAGGATCCGCTGGATGGGCAGATCGCGGCCCAACTTTTGATCCTCGATGAGAAGTGGCCCCGCGTGAACGCCAGGGACAAGGCTTTGCTGCGGCAGGTGGCGGACAGATGGCGCAAGCCGGACGACTTGCGCTACTATCGCCGTCTTGCCGAGAGCCGGGACAGCGAGAAGATCAGTCGATTTCTGCTGACCCAGCTCGGCAAGGAGCAGGGCAACCTGTACTGGTGGCAGCAGATCCTCACCCTGGGTCTGTTTGAGCAGGATCAGGAGCTCCTTGGCTCCGTGTTGCGTCAGAACTGGTCCGGACTTGAGCCCTGCCGCAAGCTTCTGGCCGGAGATGTGGCCTGGCTTTCTGGGCAGCAGGAGGCCGCCTGCGGAGCCTACGGCAAGGCCATGGGTTGGGACGCGATTTGGCGGCGGGCGGAGCGGATGTGGGCCGCAGGGCAGCAGGACGAGGCGCGCGTATTGTGGCGCGACGCTCTGGCTCAAGCGCCCTGGATGGTGGGGGAGACCCTGCGGCTTTTCGATGTCAGGGAAAATTCAGGCCAGCGCGTTGAAAGATTGGACGGCAAGGTCGCCATCGCCCTCTATTCTTACAACAAGGCCGCCGAACTGGACGCCACATTGGAGAGCCTCTTCGCCTCGGACATTGGTGAAAATCCCGTCTGGGTGTTGGACAACGGGAGCACGGACGGTACCGCCGCCGTGCTTTCCGCCTGGCAGGAGAAGGCGGGTGCGCGGCTGCGCCGCATTTCGCTGCATGTCAACATAGGGGCTCCGGCGGCCCGGAACTGGCTCATGAGCGTGCCGGAAATTCGCGAGTGCCGGTGGATGGTCTATCTGGATGACGACGTGGAGCTGCCCGGGGATTGGTTGGGCAGGCTTGGCGCGGCGGCGCGGGCCTATCCCGAGGCGGGGGTGTGGGGCTGCAAGGTGGTCGATCATGCCCAGCCCGGCGTGCTGCAGAGCGTGGACCTGCATCTGTTGCCGCCCCTTTTCGAGGAGGCGGAGCAGGGGGACCGGCGCTTCAAAGTTTCGGATCTGCATCACCAGACCCTGGATTTCGGGCAGTTCGACTATCTGCGTCCTTGCGCGTCGGTCACGGGGTGCTGCCATCTCTTCCGCATGGACCGGTTGCAGGAGATCGGCGGGTTTGATCTGCGCTTCTCCCCGTCCCAGTATGACGATCTGGAGCATGATATTCGGCTTAATCTTGCTGGTCAGTACGCCGTCTATCAGGGTTTTTTGAGCGTGAAGCACAAGAAGCGGACGGGCAAGAGTTCACGGACCAGCACGGCGGAATTCGGCAATTCCTTTGCAAACATGCACAAGTTGCAGAAAAAATATTCGGCAACAGAGTACGACCGGGCCATGGCCTGGGAAACAGAGATCATTACCCGCGACTTCTGGGTGAAGCGCGAAAAGGTCAGGCAGTGGCTGGCCGGGGAGTCGGAATGAAATATTCCCATGTGATCATCGGGGCCGGTCCCACCGGGCTTGGTGCCGCGCATCGGCTTTTGGAGCTGGGTATCCGCGATTTTGTCGTTCTGGAGCGTAACGCCCACGCTGGCGGCTTGTCTGCAAGCTTCAAGGATTCCGCAGGGTTTACCTGGGATATTGGCGGACACGTCGTCTTTTCCCGCTACGAATACTTCAACCGCTTGCTCGATGAACTGCTCGGCGAAGATCGTCTGGAACATCAGCGCATCGCCCGGGTGCGCATGGCGAAGACGTGGGTGCCGTATCCGTTTCAGAACAACATCCGGCACTTGCCCAAAGAGTTGGCCTGGGAATGCGTGCAGGGCTTGCTGCGCGAGCGTCCTGCCGAACTCGCCAATTTTCGGGACTGGATCGCCTATGTGTTCGGGCCGGGCATCGCGCGTCTCTTCATGCTCCCGTACAATTTCAAGGTCTGGGCCACTCCACCGGAGCTGATGCAGTATTCCTGGATCGGCGAGCGAGTGTCCGTGGTCGATCTGGAGGGGGTGCTCAAAAACCTCATCCTGGGTCTGGATGATGCGGGCTGGGGCCCGAACAACACGTTCCGCTTTCCGCTTAACGGAGGAACCGGAGACATCTTCAACCGCCTTGCCGACCGGGTGCGGGACCATCTGCGGTTTGACGCGTCCGTGGTGCGCATTGATCCCGGCCAGCGCGCCCTGGAGTTTGCCGACGGGCAGCGCGTGGAATGGGACAATCTCCTGAACACGGGACCACTGGATTTGCTCGTGCGCGACTGGATCAGGCCGCAATCCTCCGCCCTGCATACCGCCGCCGGGGATTTGGAGCATAACAGCGTCTTTGTGTCTGGTGTGGGCGTGGAAGGTTTGCGAGAGGATCCGACCTGCTGGATGTATTTTCCGGAAGCCGATTGCCCCTTTTACCGGGTGACCAATTTTCACAACTACTCACCCAATAACGTGGCCCGGCCGGGCAGGCAGATGGGTTTCATGAGCGAGGTGTCATCGTCCCGGCACAAGCCGGAAAACCTGGCCGGCATGCAGGATTCGGTCATAAGCGGTCTCAAGGCGACGAGCCTCATGCATGCGTCCGATGCGGTCGTCTCCACCTGGGAGATGAACGTGGATTACGGATATCCGGTCCCGACGCTGGGCCGTGACCGGGCGCTCGCCGCGATTCAGCCCTGGCTCGAAGAGCGCGGCATCTTTTCGCGCGGCCGTTTCGGAGGTTGGAAATATGAGGTCGCCAACATGGACCACTCCGTCATGCAGGGCGTGGAGTGGGCCGAGCGGATGGTCTTGGGGCAGGAAGAGCGGACGTATCGGGTCTGAGCCTGGCCTGGGATGTGTGCTTGTGTAAACCTCCGCCATGATGTCATTATGGCGGAGGTTTTGTTTTGTGCGGGCCGAAGCATGATTTTCACTGCCTGGTTCGCGGGGATGAGCTGCCGTGAGGCCGAATTTATCGCGAGCCGCCGGGAGAAGAAGTCCTTGCTAGCCAGGCGGAATAAATCGCCTGCAACTCGGGCTGTCTCGTGGCGCGAAAATGTTCGACCAGCCTGCTCGCCGTGGCCAGGAGTTTTTGGGGCTCCGACATCAGGGCGGCGATGTTTGCGATCTTGCCGCTGACATCCGCAGCGAGGTCCGCATGTCCCAAACGAGCCGCCAATCCTTGCAGGTGCCGATAGCTTGTCAGGGAGGGGAAAAATTGGCTTTGCAGGAATCGTGTCTCAAGAGCCAGGGGAAAATCTTTTTTGCGCAATGCCAGGGAGGCGAGCCGCTCATACCCCTCTTCCCAGAGCGGTTCCTGGTTCAGCGCGTCGCGCACTCCTTCAAGGCTTCGCATGTCCGATTCGATGATGGGTTCGGGCCGGGCCATGAATGGCATGAGCCAGGGGGTCAGGCGCAGTTCGTATCCGGCCTGTCTGGCGAACAGGTGCGTATCGGGCGCGAATTTTCCGGCTTGGCGCGATTGCAGGAGCGCCGCGTTGGCATCGTCATGGTCAAACCGTCCCGCCGTTTGGCTGGTGTGGTGAATGATGACCGATTCGGGGCATACGGCCAGTTGCAGTTCCCGGGCGCGAATCCGGGCGCAAAGGTCCGTGTCTTCGCCTCCGTTGCGAAATTCCGGAAAAAAGCCCTCCAGATTCAGAAAAAGCTCTCGGGGGACGAGCAGCGCCGCTGCCGTGAGAGCTTGGCAGCGCCGTTTGCGCAGCACGGCGGGGTGCTGTCCCGGGAAATGCTCGAACAGGTGTTCATGGGCCATCTGCGGGGTAAAGGCGATGCCCACATGCTGCACCCGGCCATTGGGATAGAGCAGGCGCGGGCCGACCGCTCCGATGCGCGGGCTCTGGAGGGTCTTGAGTAGGGGGGGAAGCCAGTCCGCACGGACTTCCGTATCGTTGTTGAGAAAGAAAAGATGTTCACCGTGCGCCAGCGTTGCGCCCAGGTTGCTGGCTGGTCCGAAATTGAGGTTGCGGTCCTGGCGCAGGCAGCGGAAGCGGGACTGGAAAAGTGCGGTCCCCAGCGCCTGGCAAAATTGAGCCGTTTCGTCGGTGGACGCGTTGTCGACGACAAGGATCTCGATGTTACCTGGTGAGTGCTTAGCCAGACTGCGCAAGCAGCCTTCCGTGAACCGCCATTGGTTGAACACCGGGATGATGATCGAAACGACTGGGGTCATGCGTTTTCCAGGGCTCTGGTTTTGGCGAGCAGGTCGTTCCAGAGCAACTCATGGTTGCGGCGCATAAGCTCAGCTTTTTGTTCGGGAGAAAATTTGGTGTTGAGCTTGATTCTGTTGCCAAAGAGATGCTCCCGTTTGGCCTCGCTGTCGGCCTGAGCCAGGCTGGATCGCTGGCAGTGCCGTATAGCTGTCTGCCCGGCGAAGATTGCGTGTCCGCCGTGAAGGGCGTTGCGCAGATCAAGGTCGAAGTCATCAAACTGGGAGGGGCCAAAGCGCAGGTCGAACCCGCCCAAATCTACGGCATGTTGCCGATCCAGTAGGTGGCAGCAGCCGGTAACGGATAAGCAGGGACGGGAGTACGCGTGAAGGCCCATGTTCAACTCTCCCACGCCTGTATTGGCGAGCAGAAAATCTCCGTCCGACGTGGGATTTAGCAGGTTGACGTCCGCCATTTGCATGCTTTCCTGTGGTTGTTGATTCATGATGCGGCATCCGACAACGGTGTGACGCGGGGCGCTTTGCTTTCTGGCGATCAGAGCGCCAAGCCATTCTCGCGGCACAATCACATCGTCGTCCACGAAGGCGATATTGCGGAAACAGCTTGCCTCAGGATGCCGGAGCAGCCAGTTGCGTGCGGCAGGCGCTCCAATATTGACCGGCAGACGATAGGTTTTTAGGCGCTGTCCTAAGAGGTCGGTCAAAGTGCTGATGACGTCTGGGGTATGGTCGTGAGAGCCGTTGTCGAGGACGAGCACCGAGGCTGCTCCGAGGTTACTTTGGGAGAGGCTGTGAAGGGTTTGTTTTAACAGGTCGGCGTTGTTCCACGAATAAATGCACACAGCGGTGTCTGAGCCGGGGTGAGCAGGGTGGGGGCCCGGATGGAGCAGGTCGTGGAGTTTGAGAGTCAGGTTCACGTGCCAGGGCATTTCGCGCCAGAGGGAGATCAGATTTTTAATGGATTGGTTCTTGTCATGCCTGATCATGATTTCCGAGCGCAGGTATGTGCGGAGCCACGAGAAATTGTCCGGCAGCACGGAGATTTGTGAGAGAGTCGTTTCCGGCGGTTCAAAATAAAAAGCACGAACTGCGCGGAGATGGAGGATTACAGGGTGATTTCGCTCAAGGCCTTGGCATTCAAGAATCATGTCCACGAGGTCGCGCTCCCCCCGCTGCAGTGCGAAAAGGCATGATTCGCTGATCAAGACCGGATCCAGGATGCTCGCTCGGGGCTGCTTGCGCCAAAAGAGAGTGATGGATTCGGGGTCTTGGGCGCCGATGGACTGCATGGAGCGGGTGGGGTCATCCGAAGGGATGATCGCCGGTGGCAGCCTGGGATGTGAGGGGCATGGTGCGGAATGCGCCTTTATTGGAAGATACAGGTGAGTGCTCTGCAGGTCCCATGGAAAGAGCTGGATGCGCCACGCTGCGATGTCTCGGACCAACGCCGCAAGACCTGCGTGTTCAGGGGTGCTTAGGATGGTCTGAAGATGGTGCAGGAGAATGTTGCGTCCTGCCACTCCGACGCACCAGTCAGGACAAAGCTGGCGGAGACGGGTGAGAATGGCAGTCGGGTGTTGATGCATTTAGGCGATGTCCTGCCAGGAAGCTGCTTTGGAAATTGCACGGATATGTCTCATGACGCGTGATGACGACAGTGCATCGTGGTGCTGGAATGCCAAATTGTTAAGGCGGTCGCGTTCTTTTCCGAAACGATCTTCCTCCTTCAAGATGTCCAAGAGTGCGACCTGTATATCTGATTGTGTCAGACATTTTGGTCCTGGAGTCATTGAACCATAGTCGAATTGGAATTCACGAAGCCTTTGACTGTAGTCCGTGCGGTCGTAGGGAAAGAAGATGATTGGCTTGTTCAAGAGAAGATAGTCCATATAGATGGACGAATAGTCGGTTATTAAACAATCGAATAGAGGAAGTAGAGGGTAGACGTCAAGATTATTGGACATGAAGTGGATGTTGGACATGTTTTCAATGCCGTATTGAATACTGAATTCGTGCATCTTTATGTATAAAATTATCCGTTTTTCACGGAGAAAGCTGTCCAGCGAAGTGAGATTCAATGCCTGTTGGCGGAAGGGATCTTTCCCGTCATCACGGAATGTTGGGGCATAAAGGCAGATTTTGTGAGATTTGCGCAAAGATCTGATTTTTCCGTATAGGGTCGCATCAGAACCTATCAAGTCGTTTTTGTCGACGGGTCTTAGTAGCACATCGTTGCGTGGATAACCAGTTTCCCAGATTTCTCTAGTTCCAAAGGACGTTTGAAACAGGTGTTTGGTGTAGAAAGGTGAGGTCGAGATAGTTGCATCGTATCCGGAATACATGTTTTTCAGATAGTCGCGTTTCTTTTGCGTCATAGCTAGAGAGGAATCAGCTTCTAGAAATCCGATTTTTTTAAATCCAATCCCGTGCCAAAGTTGAATGATCGTTGCTCCCGTCGTGAATGGTTGGATGTTGTTGAGGCGGTAGTGGAAATCATCCACGATGAGGATTCTGGCCTTGGCCAGGGCCTTGATTGCGTCTTGCTCCGGAAACTGTGCGGCAGGCATACCTCGCTCGATTAAAGCTCGATATACGTTTCGGTTCAGAGTTACGTAGCATGGTTTGAATTCCGGCGCGTTTTGGACCATGTGGAGATAGAGATACTTGCAATTTCCTGCAAACTGACTGTCTGACCTGCCGATGAACGCCACGTTTAGATTATCACGAGGGTTTGTAGCAAGAAACTGTGCGATAGCACGGGATTGTGAGACACTCATTATTGAGTTTACCTTATGCGTCGGTCAGTCGGACATCGATCACCGTGCCTGAGTAGGGCGCTAATAGGGTTCTGAGTGTCGCGGCGGCCACTGCTTCTGGTTTGAGAAGTGTTTCTGGTGGTTCAATGCCAAAATTTTCTTGCCGCATCGGTGTATTTGTTCGTTCTGGATTGATGGCGTTGATTCGCACCCCCTGCGGGGACATTTCTTCAGCCACAGCCTGAACCAAGTTAACTACAGCCGCTTTGGAGGAGGAGTACACTGCGTACAGCGCCCTGCCGCGGGTAAAGGAACTAGAGGTGAACAGGGCAATACTGCCCCGTGACTCCGCTAGGAATGGCAGGGAAGATCGGACCACATTCAGCGGGCCGAGATAGTTTGTCTCAATTTCCGCGCGGATGTCCTCGGGTCGCCGATCGGCTAACCTGCCGAACCGGAGGATGCCCGCCGTATTGACCACATGATCTATTCGCCCTTCAGTTCTCATTACTTCGCGAAGGGCTTGCTCCACGGCGTGGTCATCGCACACGTCCACGCCAGTCGATCGTGAAAAACTATGAACGCGGGCTTCGAAACCACGGGCCATATAGGCTGTGGCCGCTCCAATGCCTTTGGACGCACCAAATATGACCACAATTTTGTTTTTCAGTGCGCTCAAATCGATTTTGAAATCAGACCGCACTGTTTGGAGTTGGAAAAGTTTATCGGCTAAAAAAAGGTCTTCGGTATGAGTAATTTTAAGATTGCGTTCTTCTCCGTTAACAACATAAATTTGCCCCAAGCCATAGCGAAGAATCAAAGCGCAGTCATCCGTGACAGCCAAGGATTTCTCGCGCTTGGCCATGGAGTGCGCCTGTTTTATAACAGAGGCTTGGAATCCTTGAGGGGTTTGCCCGCGTTGCAAAGACGCTCTTGGAGGAATATGTGTTATACAACGCATGTCATTAGTTTCAATAATTGTATCCGTGGCCGGAATTGCAACGTTCACTGCGGGGAAACGGTCAAGAGCTTCTAGGCATTCGTCAATGATTCGTTTGCTCACAAACGGTCGAACTGCGTCATGGAGGAGTATCTTAGCCTCGCTCTCGGGGACTGCCATGACGCCTGCACGAGAGCTATCCATGCGAGAAGTTCCACCATTCAATAACTTAGTCACTTTTGTGAATTTGTTATTTTGAAGGATACTCTCCATCAAAGTGCGGTATGATGGATTGCCAACAATAAATATTTCGTCAATACTTGAATGATGTTCAAATATTCGCAACGTATGTTCGATTACTGATTGCCCAGCGATTTTGAGGAATTGTTTAGGAGAGTGGGTGCCCATACGCTCTCCTATTCCACCCGCCAAAATTATTGCGTATGTTTTTATTCCCATAGTTTTTCTCCGTATCTAAATTTTTTTGTTGTCGTCCTTGTCATCTCAATGAGCTCAAGCTGCATTCCGGTCTTATTCCACAGTTCGAGCGAGCCGCGGGGTAACTGGGCATTCAGGTCCGTTTTCAAGGCGATCCGCTGAAACCGTTGCCGCAAAATCTCAGCGGAAGGAACGCATCCAATGCCAAGGCTGGTCGCGAAGAAATCGTCGCCGTAGTACTCGCGAACATGGTCGAAATCCGTTTTGCCTTGGCACATGAGGCCGACCAATGTGCGGAGAATTTTGCGCTCCTTGATCTGCGGAGCTTTTTCAGGCCCAAGACGGTCGACCAGTGTATCAAGACCGCAAACCCTGGCCATCTCGCTAATCAGAGCCAGGCCGGCATGACCAATGCTGTTTCCCCTTCGTTTCGCTTGATATCGGTGATAAGCATTGCAAACACCTGTCGTATCCAATGGGCGCAAAATCATATTCAGGAAAAGCAAGCTCAATATGCTGATATCATTGATATATTTCAAGGGAAAAGTGTGCTGCTACTATATATTAAATAAAACATTTTCACGGATTTAGGTTTAAAATCAAAATTATTTAAAACCATATTAACTATTCAGATTGATCGTGTAGGAGTAAATTTGCAATCCTCTCAGAAGATCCGCCTTGTAAATGTTTAAAAGCCCGTAATTTCATTTGTTCTCTTTGCGAAGTCCAATCGTCGTTTCCTTGAATAGCATTTTGGATAGATTGAAATAGTTCGAGTTCAGAGTAACATTTTGGACCTGGGCACATATCTTCAAATGAAAATTGAAAGCCTCTGTCAGTTTTCATATAAGAGTCAAAGTCAGACCAAAAAAAGATGATTGGACGATCTAGTAATAAAAATTCAGTATATATTGATGAGTAATCAGTAATTAATATATCTGATAATTTCATGAAAGGGTATATGTCGCTAGATGGATTTAATATAGTAATATTTTCTCCAAAATTTTTTATGGTAAAAAATGTTCTAGTGTGACTCTTTATAATAAGATGAGCATTTATTTTTTGTAGCAGTATTTTTAGTTTGTTGAAATTTAAAATATTTTGTGTGATTGGGTTGATGTTGGTGTCGCGAAAAGTCGGTGTAAATAAAATTACGGGGCCGTTTTTTTTTGCTTTTTTTATTTTTGCATAGGAAGATGTATCGCAACCTATCATCATTTCTTTTGTCAGTGGTTCAAAGAATACATCAGTACGCGGATAGCCAAGTGAAACAAATTGTTTGGCATCCATAGATTTTCGAAAAACTTCATCAGTATAAAATTGAGATGTGGAAACAATTACATCATATCCACTATGATCTTCTATTAATGTTTTGTCCCGCCCAGTTAGGCAGGGTAGTCCATAAAGTTGAAATCCTATTTTTTTGTTTCCGACTCCATGCCAAAGTTGAATTTGTCTCGAATTATTAATCAGTAAATAATAAATTTGTCTTCTAAAACTAATCGAGTCAACAACAACTGTTCCTGCTTGAGAGGCGATTTGAATCGCATCTTTTGAAGGATAAAAAAGAACAGGTAGTTTAGATTCGGATAGTTTTTTAAAAACGTCCTTTTTGGTCGTAAAAAAAAATGAGGATATTTCTGGATGTTTTTTAATAAAATGAAGAAATAAGTATTTTACATTTCCTGTGAATTCGCCATTGTTTCTACCAATGAATAAATATATATTCTGCTCTTTATGTGTTTTTTTTCCGATTATAGCATGCAATGAAAATAGTTTTTTAATATTATTTTTGTGGTTATTAAAATCTTCTAGTGAAATATTTTGGTTTTTGTTAGTATTTTTCATATTTTTCGTGGACGTGTTTTAAATTATTATTTTATAAATTAATAGTAGGTATAAATAATTTATTATTTTGGTGAAAAAAAATAAGCTTAGCTAAGATCAAACTTTCTTTGGGCGAATAATCCAGATTTTATGTTGCTGACTATTTTTTTAAGATCCTGATTATTAGGGAGGGGATATTTGCGTAAAGAAAGAGAGTCCTGGGTATAATTTTTTCCTGTCCGTAATTGCCTCCATTGATATGCATATTCAAAATATGTTATCGCTTCATCAAATAATTCAAGAGATTTTTCAAATGATTTTATCCCAAGATAAATAGCATTTCTTCTAGTTATGCGAGAGTTTTGTAGAGGATCGTGTTTAATAGATTCTATAAATTGTGATAGTGTGAGTTGATTGTAGTCCCAAATGTAAATATAACTGTCTAAACTTAAATCAATAATGTAGTCTCTTAGCCACTTTGGATCCGTTGAGACAGGGATGATGATTGGCTTTCCAGTGAAAAGATATTCGGAAATGATCCCTGAAATATCTGTGACTATAAAGTCAGACCAGTTGAATTGTTCTGATTTTTCTTCTACTTTTATAGGTGTTATAGATGCTTTGATTTTATCTATATAAGTTATGTATGACTTTTCACGTAAACCAGTGCCAGGATGTGGTCTAAAATATAAAGAATTATTATTAGAATTTGACCAGTTTGTGATATGGTTTGATGCGCGCATTAATGAGCTGTAGTTTACTGATTCGCTATACCCTTCAAAAGTTGGTGCATAAATCGCTTTTGTAAATAAAGATTTTCCTTCACAATAATTTACATTAGGAATGACAGTATTTCCTATCGGAATTATTTTGTTAATAGGTAGTTCTAATCCGCCTTTTATGTATCTTAACATTGATATTTGATCAGCAAGGAGTAAAAAGTCGTATGAATTTGGCATTGTGCTGAAACTTGAATGTTTTTCAGAGTCTCCGTGATGTCCGCATACATGAATTTTATTTTGCAATTTCCTTAAAAAATTGTAATTATTGTTTTTATCAGATATGTAGATAAGTGTTTTTAATGATGGCGCTGCATTAAGATATTCTATTTTGAAATTTTTTTTAAGTGAATATGGCTGGGTTTGTTTAAGCAATAAATTCTGTTTTTCAACCATGCTTGGATTAATATTGTTTGCTATAACAGTAAATCTGTGTTTGCTGGCCATTATATAAGGATGCCATATTTCAAGTTGCGAATATGCAATATCGTTTCCCCAAACAAATGCAACTTGCGGATCATGCAGCGCAAATGAAATTAATTCTGCTCTAGAGTCCCAGTCTTCTGGGAGGATCGCCGGGGCTCCGGTTCTTGGATTTTTCATCAATTTTGCCAGAGGCAGTTCGTAATGGGGCCATATTTTTTTTACCATGCTTCGCACTGCAATTTCAAATTCTAATTTATTGTGTTGCATTATAATATTTTTGCACATGCAGATTTTAAATTTTTTTTGATGTTATATAAAATTTTTATTTTTTTCAAATTTTAAAAGTAATTTTAAATATTTATTTTCTGATTTAGTCATGACAATAATCCTTTTTCTAGAACCTCCAACGCTAGATAGAAATATGATTGCTTTAAATCCTTTTATTTTAGCAATTCTTTGTATGCTTGATTCCGACCACATGCATACATGCCCTTTGAAATAAGGGTATTCTAACCTGCTGACTGGCATTCCTCCAACAAAGTTGCTTCCACATACGCATATTCCATCATTGTCCACAAAATTAAGTAAATTTGAAAAGTGGGATATTGGGTCTTCAAAGTGTTCAATAACTTCTGATGCAATGACAATATCAAATTGAGGCATTTTAAGTTTGTCTGTCTTCACATCAATAAATAAATTATCATTTGAGTAATTTTCTAGATCAGCAATCCAACATGAATTAACGAAATCTAATTGGCGAATATGAGTATAGTCAAGGGACACTCCTGCTCCATATACAAGAATGTTGAGCATCAATTTTTCAAAAATTGTTGCAGCTTCTTTGGTGAATAAATATTCTCTACCTGTATTTTTTGATGTTCCCAATCTTTTTGCTGTATAATCAACAGGATTAAGATCTTTACTTGAGTTTCCAGGATTTTGAAGAAACTGACACGTTTTGCAAATAAAAACATCATGAACCCCTAACGTAGTTGAATCTTCTTTTCCATGATTAACATATATCCTGAATAATGTTTGATCTTTTTGTCGACATATTGGGCATAGAAGTTTGACATCATTCGCAGAAATGATTTGATTGTACTTTTTTAGAGTGAGCTTTTCAGTTTTCATAATGTTTCAAAATTAGTTATGATTATATGTTTGCTCAAAATTTTCATGTTATTTGAATTTTTGGTCTTAATGCGCTTACTGTTGATACTTTATAAATAGTTTTTGAAGAAAAAAATTGTTTTCTTTAGTCCGTCAAGCAACTCTGTTTTTGGTTCCCACCCGTAGCGCTCTCTGGCCAGAGTGATGTCGGGCTTTCTTTGCTTCGGGTCGTCCGTCGGTAATGGCTCAAGTGAAATCTTTGAAGAACTTCTCGTCATTTCAACAACCTGCTGCGCCAGTTCCAAAATCGTGAATTCTCCCGGATTCCCCATATTCAGCGGCCCGCAGAACTCATGATCATTCCGCATGAACCGCAGCATCAGTTCCACCAGATCGTCCACGTAGCAGAAAGACCGCGTCTGCGAGCCATCCCCGTAAATGGTGATGGGTTTGCCTTGCAGGGCTTGCATGATGAAATTTGAGACGACCCTTCCGTCATTCGGGTGCATTCTTGGGCCGTAGGTGTTGAACAGCCTTCCCACTTTTATGGGCAGACCGTGCTGGCGGTGGTAGGCGAAGAAGAGGGATTCCGCGCAGCGTTTGCCTTCGTCGTAGCAGGAGCG
>Ga0265295_1000636_pt1 | contig 68821 bp, 59 predicted proteins | sample Munlansysbiofilm_FD_192503 | JGI IMG/M metagenome (GOLD analysis project Ga0265295, IMG submission 192503) | Leachate microbial communities from a municipal landfill in Southern Ontario, Canada - Methane capture system biofilm | ecosystem: Engineered > Solid waste > Landfill > Unclassified ...
CCTACGCAACACTTGGGGGTAAAAATAACTATGTGCTCAGCTGCGTCGATTGTCATGAGCCGCACGCCTCCCCCTATCCATTCCTGATGCGACGTTCCATCAATGGGCAGCCGCTAAATCTTAATGAGCCCGGCTTGGGTCCGGATAAACGGGGTTATCAGTGTTTGCAGTGTCATCAGGATGATTCTAAGATTGGTACGGGCGGTGTAAATGACTGGAAATTGCAGCATCACGGCTTAGGGCAGAATAGCCCATATTCCGGACAGCAGAACCTAGGTCCGTCGGGGAAGAGAATGGTAAACTGCGATTGTCATGGCGCGTTTGAAGGCGATAATGGGAGAGTGCGAGACAAAGAGATTCGCTGTGAAATATGTCACTACCACGGCTCTTTTGTCCCTAACCCCGCTGGTGAGTGGCCTGCAACGGTGATGCCTAAGAATGGTGCGAGGAAAACCTTTTAAATGTGTAGATTAAGACATATACAACCCCTCATCCTTCTAGGAGGTCTCCTCCTGTGTGGCGCGTGCAGCGGTGTGGGGCTTCACTCCGGCACTGGCTTTAGCCTCAGCAGCGCTGAGGCACCGCTACAACAGGTAGGGGTGTATGTGTATGTCAACGGCTCTCCGCCTGAGGTGCGTGCGGCGCTGCAGTATCTCCACGCCGTAGAGATCTACGATGATGGTGCCGGAGTATGGCTCCCTTTGCAACGCCCAGCACCCGATGAACGCGCGCACCCCAAAGGGCAGGGTTTTGTCGCAGGGGGATACCTCTCTCCCGGGGAATATTCACGCCTGCGCCTGCATGGTGGCAGTGAGGCAGCACCTCAAATCCACGAACTTGCCAGCGGGATAGACCGCCTCGATGCTGGAGAACGCACGTGTGTCTTTCTGTGGGGGGAAAACCCTGCCCAAGCACAGGGGAGTTCAGCTTGGACATGGCAAGTGGAAACCCAGCGCACCCCCATCAGTGGCGACCAGCTTGCTCTCTTGAGTGCAGACGGAACCGAAGTACAGATTTTGCGTAGCGATAATCTCCACACTAGTGCAGTGCTGGGCTTGCACGAGCGCTGGCACGCTTGGCTCCTGCGTCCGGACGAGGGGGTCTGGGGGCTGGGGGCTGCATCCATGACCTTGCGCGACCGCGAAACTTGGCGCGTGCAAGATCGCCTCGGCTTACCTTTGGTGCAAGAGGCGGTGGATTTCGCCTGTGTAGAGCCACAGCCCTTTGGCGCAGGTGGTACCAATAGCGCGACATTTTATATTACCGACACTGGTGCGAATCGGGTTGTGAGTATCTCGCGCGATGGAGGATCTCAGCAGGTGTATGCCACTGGGTACGCACCGGGGCAGATTGAGGTGCACCACTACACGGCCCCGAATGGGCAGCAAAAAGCGCTCGTCTTTATCGCGGCTGAGGATGGGTTGTATCTGCTAGAACCTCAAAGTGGTTCCATACGCAAACCCAGCGGTAGTTGGCGCACTAGCGATATTGTTGCGGCAGATATCCGGGTTTATGTGGCGTTGCAACATCTCAACGAGGTGCGTAGCTACACTCTGCCAAACTTTGATTCCAGCGGGCGCTTCGTGGTGTCTGCTGAGGTGCAAGAATTGCTGGTGTTGCGCAACCATGTGGTGGTGGCGTGCGCTACCCCTGGTGGTGGTGAATTGCTCTGGCTTAGTCTGCGCGATATGACTCGTATGGGGCAAATGCCCCTCCCTTTTGCAATAGCAGATATGCGCTATAGCCCTGTTACACAGAATATTTACCTCCTTTCACAGGATGGGGAACGCCTTTTGCAGGTAGATTCTGTCGGGCGCAGAATTATAGCTCAGGTAGACTTACCCCGTGGCGCGCGCGAGTTGTTGTTGATAGAACGTAGGGGCGCATACTAGTTAAAACAGTGTTGCCTTCCCCTCTGTTGTCTGTAGTAGCGCAAAAGAATTCTGTCCAGGAACAGTAAAGATATTTGTGAATCTACCCAGCTACTTCGTTTGCTACCAAATTCGGCGTTGCCCCATCAGCACCATAAGCGAGGATATGACACATGCACCGCACAATAGCTATTGTGATTATCTTAATGTTTATAATGAGTGTTATGTATTGGATTAGCGCGTCTCCCTCCCATGGGGCTCTTTCCGATTCTGCCTGTTCCACGTGCCATTTCGATGATGTAGGTGCGGCGCAAACGCAGCTGTATATCCATGCACCGTTTCGAGATGGTAAGTGCGGTGTATGTCACGTTGCGAATTATGGGGAGAATAGCACTGATACCCGAGCGGAAAGCTTGCAAAGCTCAGAAATTGCTTCAGATAGCACTGAGCCAAAAGGGATTATGTCTGTGGATGTGCGCTGGCTGTATGAATATTTCGAACCGGTGCAAAACTTGCTTCTTCCCTTAAATGCCGCTGAGGTGGAGAGGATGTTAGTCGTCGAGCTCTGGGATAAGTGCCGTGTCGAGCATCAACATGTAGTGCCAGTGCCACCGCTGCACCAGGCCCGTCCTCTGCCACCTCAAAGTCGGGGTGAGGTGCAGATCCATACCTTGAATATTGCACGTGATCCCCACCGCTCCGATACCGTTGTCGTGCAGTGCCGCACCAATGTTCCGGTTCGCGGAGAGCTGATCTTGCATGAAAAAGGTGGTGGAATGCGTTCTCTGCCATCGCCGCAGGGGTATCACTCCCGCATGGAGATGCGCATTCACGGTTTACGCTCCAATGCGCGCTATGAGCTTGAGTTTGCGTATGCGAGTGTTGACGGGGTGCATAAACGCTCTCCTATGCATGTGTTTGTTCCCGCTCAACTTTCACCTGTAAAGCGTCCCGATAGTGCTGTGGGAGATCGCTTGTGTGAACTCGAGGCTGAGGTTGAAGTGTATCAAGGAGAATGTGAGGCAGGATCCTGCTATTTTCTTAAGGTTGCGGCAAGCCAGCCAGTAACCCTTTCGGTTGGTGCGCTTAAGCCTGGGGTAGATGTTCCATCTCATCTCGGTGGGGCGGCGCTCTCTTCTTCCCCTACTGCAGCAGTGCAATCAACTACTACGCAGGAGAATGAATCCGGCTTTCACTCCGACTTAGCCGGACGCTATTTTACCAACTATGAATCTTGTCGCCCCTGCCATGCCAATTCCTTCGGTCCCATGTCTCATCCTGTAGATGTTGTTCCCAGAGCGGGGATGGAAGTCTCGCCAGAGCTGCCCCTTCTCGACGATGGTCGTATCAGTTGTATGACCTGTCATGTGTTTCACACCGGCAACGATAAATACCGTCTGCGCTTTGCGTCTAGGCAGGAACTGTGTCACGCGTGCCATAGCGAATATTGACAGTGACTGAAAATAACTAGTTAATAACTTAATTATGTGAGAAAAGGTAGTGATTTAGCTAATTGAATATTATGTCAGCTAATTGCTTGACCTGCATTTGGCCTTTTATGTTTAACTATATTGTTTTAATACATTCGACAGGAGTATCGATATTGGGCTTCGATATTGGACTGTTATACATAAATAAGTATGGAGTATCAGCATGAACACCAAAGGAGAACGCCCCATGTATCAGCGTAAACGACTTAATATAAATGTAAAAAGCGAGTTTCAGCGCTGGCTGCTGTGGCGCATTTTCGGGGTGGTGCTAATAAGTGCTGTAGTGGCTGCACTGGTGCTCTATTTCTATGCACGCCACGAAACCATCACCACCTTTTACGATGCACATATCAAGCTGCGTCGCGTAAGTGATTTGCTCCTTCCAGTAGTCCTTTCCGGAGTAGGGGTGAGTTTACTCAGTGGGCTTGCGTTGGCGCTGTTTTTACCACAGAAGATAGCCGGACCACTCTACAATATAGAGCGCACATTGGGCCATGTTCGTGCCGGCTCCCTTCTTCCGCGGGTAAAACTTAGGGTTGACGACTGTCTAGGGGAGGTGGCAACAGAGGTTAATCGTACCCTGGAGTTTATGCATACAGAGGTGGAAAATATCCAGGAGATGCAGCAGCAGATACGTTCAGCCTTGGATGCTGGGGATACAACCTGCGCCTATGAACTCCTCGAGCGCCAAGAGGAGATGCTGCAGCGCCTCCTCGATACAGAAGTGTGAGTTTTGCCCCAATGTGTCTCGCATGCTGGGGCAACTGCCCCAAAGTACATTCTTTGCGGAACTCAATTCACCTGAACATGATTTCTGAAAACATTGTCGAACATGGAGTGACTAACTAACTTGCTGTAATTTAACATGTAATCTGTTTTCTCTCGTTGTGCATGGTGTTTGGCACGCATTTAGCAGCTACATAAGTGAAGACAGCTAAGCGCAATCGCTTGCAAACATTAATTGAGCAGTAATCCGCTGCACTATACTATGATTTCTGGTGTTCACAGGAGACTGCCACTCCACCTGCAGTGGGCCAAGTGAAAGCCTGCGCAATAAAGTGAGCGCACGTTCGTTCTTCAGGCAGAGTTAATTGTTGTAGTGCAGTAACCGGTGTTCGGTCAATTTAATGTGAATTGCGTACATCACCATCACGGTACATCACCATCACGTATAACACGTATACACAACGTACCAACCAAGGAGAGGAAGGAGAGGAGCTATGAAGACCAAAGTTTTACTGTCAATTGCGTTGAGCCTCGCGCTCATCTGCAGTGGCACCACCGTTTGGGCCAAAGTTGCTGGACCCTGTGCGGACTGCCACACCATGCATAATTCCCAGAACGGTCAAGTAGATACGACTAAGGATGGGGCAGCGTTAAATGATGGCCCAAGTCGTTCACTGACTAAGGGAGATTGCGTTGGGTGTCATACCGGCACCAACACGGCCAGCGGAAATATTCCATACGTTACCAACGCAACTGAGCCAAACTATACTTCAGCGGATGGGTCAAGCGGAGATACCCTCGCTGGCGGTAGTTTCTACTGGGTAACCGTGGATGATGCCAATGCGCATAATGTTTTGAATATCGCAGCTGGGCAGGACTCCAACATTAACAGCTTTACCCCTCCAGGGTGGGATCCTGCAGTGTCAAACAACGTAATAGCAGGTGGGGCAGCACAGTGGAATAAGCAGCTTACTTGCGCAGGTACCTTCGGTTGTCATGGTCCACACGGAGCGGAAGACGACTTCCAGGATCTTGCTGGCGCACACCATGGTGATGATTCAATCATTGATGGTAGTAGCGTGGCTAGTAGTTTTCGCTTTCTGAGCGGTATCATTGGCTACGAAGATCCGCAGTGGGAATTCCAACCTACTGCTACAAAGCGTAATGAGTACCATGCTGATGCAAGAAAGCAAATTACTGTGGGTGGTGCAGAGGCAGATAAAAAGACTATCAGCTATTTCTGTGCTACTTGCCATGGTCAGTACCACTCCGGCCCAGCGGTATCATATGCAGGACAAGATACAATTGGCGATAACCCATGGTTACGTCATCCGACCGATTACGACATGGCTGATACTGCAGCTGGTTCAGAGTATCGGAATTACAATGGCGACGGTGTAACCTACAGTGTCGAAGCGCCAGTTGCTTTTGATCTTGGTGCAAGTGTTGACAATGCAAATCACACATTAGGCACCGTTGGTTTTAATGGTGGATCTGCTATCGTAACTTGTATCTCTTGCCACCGTGCTCACGGTTCACCTTATGCTGACCTGTTGCGCTGGGATTACAACTCAGCCAGCAGCAGCATGAATGCTGCGAGCGGTGCTAATAACACCGGTTGCTTTGTGTGCCATACCACCAAGGATGACGCATAAACAATTTAGTCCTCCACCCTGTTCGGCCTTCTGGGGTGTGGTGTTGAGCATATCATTTCATACATTGATGTTAATGGGCGCCAGTTACGGCTGGCGCCATTTTTTTATCGTTTGCAGTTTAGTGACAAAGGGTTCATGTGATTGCATGAACAACTATCTATGGGTTTTAGGGGTTGGCATTATAGTGGGTATTTAATTTTGGTGGTTTCTATCCTACTATTTGTCCTCACGGCGGTGTACATCCTCGAACATCGTATAGCTGGATGTCCAGAAGTGTGGCGTTGTGTCACAGGTTACGGTACCGTGTTAGGCCTAAACGGTTTGGCTCTCGGATTTATCTTGAGTCAGGTGCAACAGCGTAAAAAGACCTCTCCCCATCCAGTTCACCATTTCTCCTACGAAGAGGTATTTCATAAGGGGGAGATTCTCATCCATGTCATCGATCTCCAAGGTCGGATCTTATACGTAAATCAGGCGTGGAAAAATGTAATGGGCTACGCCGATACCGAATTGATGCACAAAAACATCTTCTGTGTTCTTGATGAAGGGTGCCGCGACATGTGTCGTGAGCGCTTGGAAAAGTTGGTGGAACGCAGTGAAGATACGGATTTGTTCCAACTCACTCTTCGTACCCGTGAAGGGAAAAAAGTGGTGCTGGAAGGGAACTGCTCTCTCGGTTATTCTAAGGGCAAACCTGTAAGTATACGCGGCTTGTTTCGCGATATCAGCGAACGCAAGATGGAAGAGCAACATCTGCTCCAGCTCGCTTATTATGATGGTCTCACCGGGTTGCCCAATCGCCATTTGCTTCCGGATCGATTGCGCCAAGCAATGGCGGCGGCAGCGCGTTATGGACAGTACTGCGCGGTGATATTTCTGGACCTTGACGGTTTCAAACAAGTTAATGATACTCTGGGGCATGCTCAGGGCGATTTTCTTCTGCGTCAGGCTGGACAACGCCTTGCATTGGCGTTGCGCGAAAATGATACTGTTAGCCGTATCGGTGGAGATGAGTTTGTTGTTGTAGTAACTGGATTGCGAGAGTTAGAACATGTCACCAGAATTGTGCATAAGCTACAGCAACGCCTCGAAAAACCCTTTGCTCTGGAGGAAGTTGAGTTCAACCTGCGTGCAAGTTTCGGAATTGCATTATATCCCGATGATGGTAATACGGTGGAAACCCTTCTTGCACATGCGGATGCAGCTATGTATAGAGCTAAAGAGGAGGGTAATGGAGGTTATTGCATGTACTCGGAACACGAGAGCGCACCAGGATCAATGTCTAGCGGCTAATAAATACGATAAAGGGTAGAAGGATTAATTAGCGTGGGATAGAAAGTTCTTGCCACCAGTTGGGACAAGCATATTTATATGAAGCTCAGCATACAGGTTAAGTTGATATTGACGGTGCTAGTGGGAGTGCTGGTGTGGGGTTGGCTCCACTACTATGTTCAGCAACGCGCAATACTTCCCAGCTATCAACAGCAGGAACAGTGCATCCTGCGCGAGCAAGTTCTGCATGTACGCGAACTGCTGGAGTATAAGCTCGAGGAGCTTGATCGTTTTTGCTACGACTGGGCGGCGTGGGATGACACCTACGATTTTATCCACACACGTGACCCTGCTTATATTGAGTCCAATCTAGGATATACTTCCTTTCGCAACAACAATCTGAGCCTGATTCACTACATGAACAATGCCGGGAACAAGGTGTGGCACAGTTTCTACAACCTCGAAACGGGCGAGACGTATGCGAATGATCCGTTTTGGTCCCGCCAGGAGTGGGATCTGGAAAAAGAACCTTTCCTGCAGATTGAGGGGGTAGAGGACTCCGTTGTCGGCTTGATAAAGCTCAAGCAGGGAGTAATGCTGGTTGCAGCGCGACCAATATTGCGCAGCTCGGCTGCGGGTGATATGCGCGGACGTTTGATAATGGGACGCATGTTGAACGGCGCTGTTTCTGTATATATAAGTCAACACATGCGCAGTCCGGTGGAGTTTATCCCTTGGAATGTTGTTCAGGCACGCTACCAGGATGAAGAACTAGCTGTGCTGCGGCGTGGTGGAGTGTTTAATGCTCTAGAGGGCGAGAATGATGAGTATCTGTGTGGGCATATAGCGCTGTTTGATCTATGGAATAAACCTATTGCCATCGCACGCCTGCGCATGGAGCGAACCCTGATGCAACAAGGAGAGAAGGCGCTACTGCGCAATGTGCAGGGAAACCTTATCGCAGGAGCCGCGGTGTTGCTGTTTATGCTTGTAATTATGCATCGCTCCGTGATTGTTCCATTGCGGCGTCTTACTTCCAGCGTACAAAAGATCCGGCATAGACCAGAGTGGGTGGAGCTGCCGCAGGATTTGAAAGGAACCGATGAGATTGGGGTTTTGGCGCGCGAATTCGACCGTATGCTCGAGCGCATTCGTTCGCAGATCGAGTTCAAGGATGGAATTTCAGCGAAGCTAGAACGTAGCCGTGCACGCACTCGCCTGCTGCTGGACACAGCCCCAGATGTGATTTTGACCACGACCCTTGACGGCACCATTAAGACGTGTAATCGCGCGATAGAGTCACTATTGGGGTATGATCCCACTGAGGTGCCAGGGATGAAGATGTTCGCTTTGATGGCAGATCCATATCGCGAGCGTATAAAACAACATATGGTCGCAGGAGATAGCGTAGCTTGCCATTGTTTAACAACTGGATGTGAAGCAAGAGTTCTTAAAGCCGATGGTTTAGAGGTGCCTGTACATATGCGTGGATGCCCTGTAGAGGATGCCTCCGAAACGATTTTGCTGTGGACCTTGCGCGACATATCGGAACTAAAAGAGATGCACGAGAAGGTTGCGCACCATGAGCGCCTGGCTGCTATCGGTCAGATGGCCGCATCGGTGGCGCATGATGTGCGGAACCCTCTTACAGGTATCAGCGCCGGAGTGCAGTTGCTTTTGAAGCAAAATGAACTTAGCTCGTCGCAAGTGATGGTGCTGGAGGAGATGCTATCCTTAGCCGACCGGATTGAGAATACCGTAACTCAAATGCTAGCATTTTCTAAACGCTGGGAACCCTCCATCCAGAAGATTAATCTGGTCGAGTTTCTGGAAAAAGTCGGCGCTGAACTCAGCGCATACCCAGGATTTGAAAATATAGATTTTGTCTTCAGTGGCGAGAAACGTCTCTTTGTTATGGCTGATCCAGAATTGATACGTCAGGTATTCAATAATTTGTATCAGAACGCCCAAGAAGCGATGGAAAACGGGGGAACGATTGGAACTATAGTTACCCGCGAAGCTGAAATGGCAAAGGTGCTGATAAAGGACAAGGGCGCAGGGATACAAGAAGATATTTTTGGAAAGGTGCTGGAGCCATTTTACAGCACTAAGAGTTATGGAACAGGCTTGGGGTTGGCTATCAGCCAGAAAATTGTAGACGCGCATGGCGGCAGTATTTGTTTTACTAGCAGGCCCGGAGATGGAACCACCGTAGCGATAACTTTGCCCATCGGGAATCATACGCTACTGCCGCAACAGCACACAGGTAGGCTGTATAAGAGTGGTGCTGGCGCATTGATGGATGAAAGATAGGGCTTAGGTCAAGTCGCGCTAAGAGTTAGTTAGATAAAATATGAAATAAAAAACGCCTGTATCCTCTTGAAGTAAGGAGATACAGGCGTTTTTGTCGCGCATTGTTGCTTTAGCGTTGCAGAAGTTGGCGCGCTTGATTGATAATATTAGCACTTGTAAAGCCAAAGTGTTGCATGAGTTCATCGCCGGGTGCGCTGGCACCAAAACTGTTCATCCCCACGACAGCACCATCAATGCCAACGTAGCGTTCCCATCCCATGGGGGAGCCAGCTTCAATGGCGAGGCGATTCCTGCATGAGCAAGGGAGGACCTCTTTGCGATAGGCTTCATCTTGCTTCTCAAACAGCTCCCACGAAGGGAAGGAGATCACGCGAGTGCCAATCCCTTCTTGCTGCAGGGTTTCGCGCGCAGAAAGGGCGTGTTGTACTTCAGAGCCACTAGCGAGGAGAATTAGCTCCAGCTTCCCTTGCTCTTTAGCGAGGATATAGGCACCGCGCTCGAGCATCTCTGCTTTGGCGTATTTGCTCCGGTCGAGGGTTGGTAGTCCTTGGCGCGTGAATATCAGTGCAGTTGGTCCGGTGCGCTGCAGAAGTGCATGCTTCCATGCCTGCGCGGTTTCATTGGCGTCGGCTGGGCGGATAACAGTTAGGTTGGGTACACTGCGGAGTCCGCACAATTGCTCTATAGGCTGGTGCGTAGGACCATCTTCGCCAACTCCGATAGAGTCGTGAGTGAACACATATATTGGTGCTAGTCCCATCAGGGCAGCCATGCGCATGGGAGGACGCATGTAGTCGGAGAAAATCATAAAGGTGGCGCCAAATGGCAATAGACCACGGGTGTGACATAAACCATTCAGGATTGAACCCATGGCGTGCTCACGGATGCCAAAATGGATGTTACGTCCAGCATGCCCGGGACGGAAGTGATCTGCCCCATTAAGGTGGGTGTTGTTGGATGGTGCAAGGTCGGCAGACCCGCCAAGGAGAAGAGGCAGTTCCTGTGCGAGAGCGTTAAGGGTCTTGCCGCTTGCGGCGCGGGTAGCCAGGCTCTGCCCCTCTTCAAATTTCGGGAGCAGGGTGTCAATCTTAGCTGAGCTTAGGGGCTTATCTTCAAGCCAATCCTGCAATGCAGGGTTGCTCTTGGCTTTAGCTGTGCACGCTTGTTTCCACGCTTGCTCCAGTTTCGCTCCCTTGGTCTTAAGCGTGGCCATGTGGGTATACACAGCGTCCGGCACTGCAAACATAGCTTCTGGATCGTAGCCCAGTGCTTGCTTGGTGAGCTTCAACTCGTCTGCACCAAGAGGAGCGCCATGAGCGGCCGCTGTACCCTGCTTGTTGGGAGAACCCTGCCCAATATTAGTGCGCGCAATAATCATGGATGGGCGCGGATCGAGCTTGGCGCGTTCGATCGCTGCATCAACTTCGAGTAAGTTCTCTCCGGTGACCCGTTCTACATGCCACCCGTAGGCCAGATAACGCGTCGCAACCTCTTCACTGAACGCTAGGGAGGTATCCCCTTCAATGGAGATTTTATTGTCAAGATAGATGTAGATCAAGTTTCCCAGCCGTAGATGCCCCGCTAGGGAGGCAGCCTCAGCCGAGACACCTTCCATGATGTCACCATCAGAGCACAAGGCGTAGATATTATAGTCGAATAGTTCTGCATCAATCTTGTCTGCGAGAAACTTTGCACCCATACCCATGCCAGTGCCAACGGCAATCCCCTGACCTAGGGGGCCGGTGGTAGTTTCGACCCCGGGGGTGTGAGCAAACTCAGGGTGGCCCGGAGTTTTGCTCCCAAACTGGCGAAATTGCTTGAGATCTTCAAGGCTTACATCGTAGCCACATAGATGCAAGGTGCTGTATAGAAGCATGGAACCGTGCCCACAAGAAAGGATGAAACGGTCGCGTCCTGGCCAATCGGGGTTTGCCGGATTGTGGCGCATGTGTCGAGTGTAGAGCAGATACGCCAGTGGCGCACCCTCCATAGGGGTGCCTGGATGTCCAGAGTTTGCCTTTTCTACCGCGTCGGCAGAAAGGAGGCGGATAGTATCAATGGTCTGAGCTGCGTGATGAAGGTCAATCTTTGGTGCGTGCATGTAGTGGGGCTCCTTAGATGTTTACAGCCGACTTGGTCAGGATACGGACTTCAGATAGGCGGTAATACTTTTTGCAATAGTTTTGAATACGTGGGTAAATTCTTTTTCATCCCGCTCCAGTAACGTGATGCGGAAACCCTGCTCCGGAGTAGAGAAGGAGCTTAAGGGTACGGTGCATATCCCAGTGGAGGCGAGGAGGTAGTAAACGAAACGCTTGTCTGGTGAAGTGGTTGGATCTTCAAGCAGTTTTTCAATCATAGCGCGCACTTCAGCGTTCTCTATGGGCAGGGTTCCATTAGACTTTAGAAGATCACGTTTGAACGCAATGCTCATATAAAACGCACCGTTTGCACGGTTTACTTTGATGCCTGGGACATCTTTAAGGATGTTGTACGCAATGTTGGAGTGCTTCTCGTATCGCGACGTGCGTTCCTTCAGATATACAGGATATTGTTCGTGACTGAGTATTTTAGGGATCGCCATTTGCGGCAGCGTAGTAGAGCACACTTCCACCATTTTAGAATTCACGATGGACTGAATGTACTGCGCAAACATCGGATCTTTGTCGCGATTGTAGATTTCAATCCATCCACAGCGGGAGCCGGGCCAGGGGAAGTCCTTGCTGATCCCTTTCATAGCAATAGCTGGGATATCTCCAATCAGATCAGATATTGGACGTGTTGACTCCCCATTATATATTATGTTGTGGTAGATCTCGTCGCAGATGATAAACAGGTCATATTTGCGTGCCAGTTCAAGCATCTCCACTAGAATACGCTCCGGATATACTGCACCAGTGGGGTTGTCTGGGTTGATAATGAGCAGGCCGCAGATGGCGGGATTGTATTTAATAGACAGGCGTAGATCGTCAAGGTCCGGATACCAGTGGTTGTCCGGATCAAGGCGATACGAAACCGGTGCCTGTCCAGCATGCGCTGCCTCACCAGAGGAATGGGTAGAGTATGTCGGTGAGGGGCCAATGACACGTGCTTCGCGCTTCAGAAAACCATACACTTTCTGGATTGCATCCCCCAGGCCGTTGAAAAACACGATGTCGTCTGCAGTGATCTGTGCTTTGCCACGGCTGTTGGTGCGTTTGGCGAGAAACTTACGCGTTTCGAGCACTCCTTTAGTGGCGCAGTAGCCGTAGGAACAGTCCTGCATGGCAAGGTCAGCGACAATCTGCTTCATCCAGTCAGGGATTTTTTCCCCTTTTGCAATGGGGTCGCCAATGTTTTCCATGTTTGTTTTGATGCCGAGTTGGGCGAGCTTTTCCGCTATATCTACGATAGCGCGGATTTCATATGTAAGTTTACCAGCACCAATGTGAACAATATTGTTGCGCATGTTGATGTCCTCTGTGCTTCAATATCTGTAACCAGTTTGGATGCAGGAGTGATTGAAGGCACTATTAAAAGAATAATATAAGCTTTAGGTTCGGGTTGTTAGGCGGTAAGTTTTCAATAGAGTCTCGATAGAATTGAATAATCTTACGTGCGTACCATGCGGTGGTGGCAAAGTCAAACTTAAATTAGAAGAGGAGGATAAGTCGACATGAATAGCGTCAGTTTATGTAAAACAAGGTTTTAGGACAGGGTAATTGAGTCGATCTGGTTTGTAGCTTTCAACTTAAATGATGCATAGAAATTGTATACAGTATCCAATGTGGCCCATAAACTGGCATGGCGGTAGGTCTAAAATACTTCTTTAATTACAGGCGTTTGCGAGAATACGTAATTGTGAGTGCGTTTTTGCGCTTATAATGATCTTGACAATGTTTTGCCATTTCGATACAAGGTGCAGGTCGGTATTGCGCTCGCATTAAGCAAGAGGCAGTCCGGTGTAGATAGATCGGTATCGCGTAGATACCGATGGGGTGTCTTGGTGAATTAAGAGAACGCGCGTTACTAGCAAGCAACGTGCAATCCCATTGAGGGAGGCAAGAGGGTATGATCGAACACTATCTGGTCGATTACATGTATGTTCTGGTGTTTCTGACCGTAAGCGTTGCCAGTGCCTTGGCGATGCTGGTAATTTCACGGCTGATAGCACCGAGAGGTGGTCTGAGTAAGACGCGTGAGACATACGAGTGTGGAATGGACACCTATGGTACTGCCTGGAACGTCCGTTTCGACATTTCATATTTTCAGTATGCGTTAATCTTTCTGGCATTCGATGTAGACATTTTGTATCTGTTTCCCGTGGCAACAGCGTTTGATACGGTTTCAGCCGTGCGGGGTATCAGCGAGATATTTATATTTGTAGGTATTTTGTCTCTGGCGATTGTGTACGCCTGGGTCAAGGGAGTCTTTACGTGGCCGAGCAGAAGAAAAGTTTATTAAGGGTTCACTCCTACGCCAAGGAGTGTCAAGAGCGGAGCGAGCATGGATATGGTGATAGTATCCGTGCGGGCCAAGAAGCAGGACTTATTCAGCTAGATCTAGCAGATAAGGTCCTCAATATGTGTCGTGCTAACTCACTTTGGCCGATGACGTTTGGTATTGCCTGTTGTGCTATTGAGATGATGGTTTCCGGCATGGCCCGCTTTGATATCTCGCGTTTCGGAGCCGAAGTTTTTCGTCCTTCACCACGTCAGTCAGACCTTATGATTGTGGCTGGGACGGTAAACAGGAAGTTGGCACCGGTACTGCTGACACTGTACGAGCAGATGCCGGCACCGCGTTACGTGATTGCGCTGGGTAATTGCGCTATTTCCGGTGGCCCGTTCGATGTTGAAGCTAACTACGACGTCGTACTCGGGGTGGACAAGCTTATCCCGGTAGATGTGTATGTGCCCGGTTGCCCTCCTAGGCCTGAGGCGCTGATAGAGGGGATCCTCCAGTTACAGGAGAAGATTGCAGGGACACGCAATCCATTCCCGCAGAATAGAATGCCGAAGGGAGCCTGATGCACCATGGATATCAAAGCATTAAAAAATAAATGGCTCAGTGTGGGTACACAGGTTGAGGAAACTGAATACTCTCAGTGTGGGTATGATTACGATATAACACTGCAGGCGCAGCAGATTCACCCCTTCGCCGAGCTAATGTTGGCTGAAGGGTTTTATCTGGTTTCGGTAACGGCAGTACATGCAAGACCTGCGATAGAAGTGGTATATCAGTTTGCTATTGCTGGGTCGCAACGCTGCCGCGTGATAGCCCGCATTGCCGTGAAAGAGGATGGTACTGTGCCGACCATCTGCGATGTATACGACGGAGCCAACTGGCATGAGCGCGAGGTGCGGGACTTTTACGGTGTTGTGTTTGCCGGGCACCCCAATCTAGAACCTTTGATTCTGGCCGAAGAAGATGTTGACTTGAAGCCGCTCCTCAAAGACGAAAAGAGGCTCAAGGATATTTCTGAGTTGCGGCGTAAAGTCGCAGAGCCGGAGCCAGAAAAAACCGCACCAGCGGAGAAAAAAGCCCCTGCTGCCGAAGAACAGAAGGCAGCCAAACCACAAGCCTCCAACTAGGCGGAGCTGAGCTGATTGTTATGAACGTAGATGTTTTTGAAGACGAAAGACAACATCACTTCGTCCTTAATATGGGCCCTCAGCACCCCAGTACCCACGGGGTACTGAGAGTTCTGCTGAAGATGGACGGGGAGTATGTCCTTGATCCACAGCCTGTATTGGGTTATGTGCATCGTTGTCACGAGCGGATCGGTGAATTTAAGCCGGCCAAAGCTTTTATGCCCAATGTTGCTCGGATGGACTATCTTGGGGCCCTGATTTACAATCAGGGTTATGCCATGCTGCTTGAACGTGCAGCAGGAATTGAGGTGCCCAGGCGTGCCGAATATATCCGGGTTATCACCAGTGAGCTGAATCGTATTCAGAGCCACCTGCTCTGGTATGGAGCTTACCTGCTCGACTTGGGCGCATTTACCCCAATCATGTACACCTTCGATGATCGTGAGCATATTCTGGATGCACTGGAAGATGTTTGTGGTTCTCGCCTGACCTATTGCTATAGCAGGGTAGGTGGAGTGTGCAAAGATATCGACGATAAGTTTATCGAACGGGTGCGTGCTTTTATTGAACGCCTGCGCGGACGTTTCCCCATGTACGAAGAGTTGGTTAATGGCAACGTAATTGTGCAAAGACGTATGCAGAATGTGGGCGAGTACACGCCAGAGCTTTGTGCACGTTTTGGTGTGACCGGACCGTTGTTGCGTTCTGCAGGGGTTGAGTACGACATACGTAAGGCTGAACCATACTCTGTGTACCCAGAATTCGATTTCGAAATCCCTTTGGCGCAAAAAGGAGATGCGTGGGCAGCGTTCAATGTACGTTTCCGCGAGATGGAGCAGAGCTTACGCATAATTGAGCAGGCTCTTGATAAGCTGCCCGACGGTGAGGTGATGGCCCCCAAAGTGCCAAGGAAATTGAAGTTACCTCAAGGGGACTACAACTGTTCTGTCGAGGCGCCACGTGGAGAGTTGTCTTACTATCTTGTATCCGATGGCAGCGATATTCCGTATAGAATCAAGGTTAGGACACCATCATACAGCAATCTCAGCGTTGTGCCTGAGGTGTGTAAGGGGATGATGATTGCTGACGTTGTTACTTGTATGGGTGCGCTTGACCTCGTTATCCCCGAGATTGACAGGTAGTCGATATGGAAACTTTAAACGCTTTTGCACCAGAACTAATCCGAATGATTATAGCTGTAATCGGCGCCGCTGTCCTCGTATTTGGCAACGCTCTGGTTATGGGCTATATGGAACGAAAGTTGGCTGGACATTTTCAGCGCCGGACCGGTCCGATGGAGGTTGGCTTTCACGGGATACTGCAGTTGATAGTAGATGGTATCAAGCTGATGGCTAAACAACTTGTTATCCCCGCTAAAGCGGACAAACCTCTCTATATGCTGGCTCCTATTATCTCGTTTGCGCCAGTCTTTCTTCCGTTGCTGGTCATCCCTTTCAGCGACCGTATCCAAGGCTTTGACCTTGATGTTGCTTTGCTGTTTATGTTGGCAATAGCTTCCGTAAACGTTTTTGCTGTTTTGATAGGTGGATGGGCTTCTAATAACAAGTATTCAATGTTTGGCGCATTCCGTGCTGTAGCTCAAAGCATTGCATACGAAATTCCGATGCTTCTATCGTTGTTGGCGATTGTTTTTATGACCAACACTTTCAGTCTGCGCGGTATAATGGATGCTCAGAATGTGTGGTTTATCTTCTTGCAGCCGGTAGCATTTCTGATTTATTTGGTGTCTATGGTTGCCGAAACAAATCGTGCGCCCTTTGACCTCCCGGAAGCAGAGAGTGAACTCACTGCTGGTTTCCACACCGAGTACAGCGGCATGGCGTTCAGCTTGTTTATGATGGCTGAATACACAAACATGTTTATTGCAAGTTGTATTGCCACCGTTTTTTTCCTCGGTGGTACCTCCGGTATTCCGTTACCCTACTTTGAGTACACCGGGATAATCTGGTTCCTGCTCAAGGCGTATATGTTTATGTTTTTCCTCGTCTGGATTCGGTGGACTTTCCCACGAACCCGTTTCGACCAGCTTATGAATTTGTGCTGGAAATACCTGCTGCCGTTCTCGCTGGTTAATCTTCTTATTACTGTTGTGGTTGTGAAGCTATGAAAGCGTATTTTTCAGAACTGTTTACGGGGGCATGGAGCCTTATTGTCGGCATGAAGGTGACATTAAAAGCTCTGTTCAGCCCAGTTGTCACTGTTCAGTATCCACGCCAGAAAATCGATGTCACCCCTAACTATCGTGGGCACATTGACCTGATTAAGGATCCAGAAACTGGTACGCATAGGTGCATAACCTGCGGGTCCTGTATGCGTGATTGCCCTTCTGATTGCATTGTGGTCGAGGGTGAGAAGCGTGAAGGTGTGAAGGGCAAGGTGCTGACTTTGTTTACTCTGGACTATACCAAGTGCAGCCACTGTGGTGCCTGTGTCGAGGTGTGCCCAACCGACGCCTTGGATTACTGTGACGACTATGAAGTCGCAGGGTCTGCCCGTGAGGATTTTCATTACGATTTGATCAAAAGAGTGGAGGAACGGGAATGATTTTATATCGGTACATAGCCGAGGCCCTGTTTTATGCCTTCATGATTCTGACATTTATGGGCGCATTTATGGCAGTGCGTTCACAGATGCTGATGCATGCAGTTGTAGGTTTAGCAGTATCTCTGCTTGGAATAGCGGGTTTGTATTTTCACCTGGGGAGCCCTTTCCTAGCGGTAATGCAGGTCCTGATTTATGTTGGCGCAGTCTGTATCATAATAGCGATGGGGATTATGCTTGGAAACACACCACGCCAAATTGCAGAAAAAAATCTCAAAGGTCGTAATCTTATCCTTGCGATTGGCTCTTGCTCTGCGGTGTTCATATCTCTGTTCGTGGTTCTGGCTCAAACAGGTTTCGCTCCTGCTGCAGAGAGAATTGACGATATGTCGATTCGTTTAGTCGGGGAAAATCTGTTGTTACAATACTGCCTCGCATTCGAACTAATTTCAGTCATTCTACTGACAGCCATCGTTGGTTCGATAATTCTTGGGCGCGGCGGCAGAGATGGAGCTGTAAAATGATAATAAGTGATAATCTCAATACATATCTTATTATTGCGGCAATTCTGCTAGTGATCGGACTCTACGGTATGGTTCAGCACCGATCGTTGATCGGGATGCTCATTTCGAGTGAGTTTCTGATGAATGGTGCAGCGCTTAACTTTATGGCGTTCAATACTTTTACTGCGCCAAACCCTGCCGTAGGCCAGATCTATACACTGTTTATTATGGGTCTCGCCGCAGCAGAAGCAGCGATTGCGGTCAGTATTATCATAGTTGTCTATAGACGTTTCCGTGACGAAGATCCGGCTATAGTACAGGATATGAAGCACTGATTTGTCGATAAGGGTAAAGTAAACTGTAACGGCTGTTTCAAGTACATTTTGAAACACACCACCTGAGAAAGCGCTTGCAATGAACACGATAATCACAAGCAAGATAATCATAACCATGCTTATTCCCATGATTACAGGCCTGTTGGTCATGTCTTCAGGGAAAAAGCCAAATTTGCGCGACAGCTGGTCAACGCTGGGAGCCATACTAACTTTTGTGTCGGTATTAAGCTTTATTCCGAGCATTATGGATGGCAATCAACTTAAGTACACGCTTTTTGAGCTGTACCCAGGTGTGTCGGTAATGCTTAACCTAGACGGGCTTGGAGTTATTTTCGCTCTGGTTGCGTCATTTCTATGGATACTGGCGAGTTTGTACTGCGTCGGCTATATGCGTGGACTTAACGAGCATGCGCAGACACGTTTTTATGTGTGCTATGCGGTTTCAGTTGGCGCAGCCATGGGCGCGGCATTTGCTGGTAACCTGTTTACCTTGTACCTGTTCTATGAAATTGTATCAATCTTCACCTACCCGCTGGTTATGCACCATCAGGATGAGGAAGGCTACGCTGGAGCAAAGAAGTACATCGTATATCTGATGTTCACTTCCAAAGCGTTTCTCCTCCCAGCTATGGTTCTTATCTATGTTTTGGCAGGTACCCTTGACTTTCAGACCGCAGGCATTGCGCAGGGTATTTTCCCTGCTGAAGCAAACCGGATTGCAATTGGGGTTGCGTACCTTCTGTGCCTCTTTGGTTTTGCAAAAGCAGGCATTATGCCACTACATAACTGGCTTCCTGATGCAATGGTTGCCCCGACTCCTGTCAGTGCGTTGCTGCATGCTGTGGTCGTTGTTAAAGTCGGCGTGTTCTCAATCTGCCGCGTCATGTTGTCAGTGTTCGGTGTAAATGTTCTTGTAGATACGGGGCTCGGAATTTTCACGGCTTACTTTGTATCGTTTACCATACTTATGGCCTCAGTAATTGCTTTAACTAAAACCAACCTTAAAGCACGCTTAGCCTATTCAACTGTTAGCCAGTTGTCTTACATTGTCCTTGGTGTTGCAATGCTAACTCCTAACTCTATTACAGGGGGTTTGATCCATATTGCAAACCATGCTTTTGCCAAGATTACTTTGTTTTTTGCAGCAGGGTGTATCTTTGTCGCAAGTGGCAAGACAGATATTAGAGAGATGGGCGGTTTGGGTTATCGGATGCCGTGGACAATGATCGCGTTTGGTGTTGCTTCCCTCGGCATGATCGGGATTCCACCAGTCGGCGGCTTTGTTACTAAATGGTACCTGGCTCTTGGTACTCTCGATATTCATAACTGGATATTGCTGAGTGTCCTCCTTGTTAGTAGCCTTTTGAACGCTGGTTACTTTGTCCCTGTTGTCCTGCAAGGGTTTTTCGGTAAACCTCTACCTGAAGATGTTGGAGTTACGGGTAGTCTTGAGAAACAGCCCTTAATTATGTTTATGGTAGTTCCCTTAGTAATTACAGCGGCTTTTTCTGTGATTTTCGGTGTCTACCCTGATTTGTTCCTTGACCTTATTAATCTGATGGTGAAGTCATGATCGCACAGGTGATAACGTATCTGCGAGAACGCTCGGATATGATGAAATGGATCTTCTTCGCGTATCTAGGTTTTGCGCTTGTATTCGATTTTTTTGCGGAAAGGCCTGATGCCCACTTTTGGGGGGATCCAATCATTAGTTTTTGGGCGATCTTTGGTTTAGTTGGTTGTTTACTAATGATTGTATTCTGCAAAGGGCTGTCACACGTATGGCTGGAGAGGGACACGGATTATTATGACAAGTAGTATATTTATGCATCCGGCGACGCTGTTTATTGTCGGCGCGCTACTGCTACCCTTATTCAGAAAATTCAATGCCCAAAAGATTTTGCTGGTAGTAGTGCCATTGCTGGCTTTTATCCAGATCAAGTATTTGCCAGAATCTTTTGGAGCAGTTGAATGGCTTGGTTTTGAGCTCCAGTTTGGTCGAGTTGATCAGCTGACCATGGTTTTTCTCCATGTCTTCACTCTCATGGCTTTGATCGGAAGTATTTTCGGTCTGCATGTCAAAGAGACGGGACAACATATTGCCGCATGGCTCTATGTTGCTGGTTCTCTAGGGACAACTCTTGCTGGAGATTACCTTACTGTATTCATTTTCTGGGAGCTTATGGCGTTATCCTCCGTGTTCCTGATCTGGTACCGGAAGCGGAAAAAGTCAATTGAGGCCGGGTATCGCTATCTGCTGGTGCATACTGTGGGTGGACTGATTCTCTTAGGTGGCATTGTCTTGCGCTATCAGAACGTACACGATCTTAGTTTTGAGCTTATCGCGCCCGATTCCGCTATGCTAGCTGATTACCTTATAATGATCGGCTTTATGCTCAATGCAGCTGTTCCTCCCATTCATGCATGGCTCCCGGATGCCTATCCCGAAGCGACAGTAACTGGTGCAGTCTTCATGTGTGCATTTACAACCAAGACCGCAGTGTACGTGCTTGCACGTGGATTCGCTGGATATGAGATCCTGGCAATAATGGGTGCTATTATGACTCTGTATGGGGTTGGATACGCGGTCATTGAGAATGATGCACGCAGAATACTCGCCTACCACATAGTGAGCCAGGTTGGATATATGGTGTGCGGTATTGGTATTGGCACCGAATTAGCTATGAACGGTGCATGTGCACATGCCTATGCACATATCCTTTATAAAGCTCTATTGTTCATGGGAGTTGGTTGCGTTCTGGAGATGACTGGGCGCTCAAAACTTAGTGAGTTGGGTGGTTTGTATAAATATATGCCCCTCTCCATGATATTTACCGTAATTGGTGGGATTGCAATCTCGGGATTCCCTCTTACGAGTGGGTTTGTGAGTAAATCTATGATCATTGCAGCTGCTGGAGCAGATCATCAGACCTTTATCATGCTGATGCTTTCTCTTGCTGCTGTGGGTACGTTCCTATCTGTTGGAATCAAGCTTCCGTACTTCATCTGGTTTGGTCCCAATAACCCGGGCATTAAGCCTAAGGAAGCATACTGGAATATGCAGGTTGGGATGTTTATGGCTGCATTTATGTGTATCTTCCTTGGAGTTTATCCAGAATATCTCTACAATATGTTGCCCTACGCAGTGGAGTACCACCCTTACACTAGCTACCATCTCGCTGAAACATTCCACCTCTTAGGCTTTACTGGCCTTGGTTTCTATATCATGGTGAAGTACTTGAAACCACACGATGTGTCTAACCTTGATCTCGACTGGTTCTACCGTAAAGGAGCCTTGGTCTTCATGTGGTTGGCACGTAAACCGATCAACGCAGCAAATGAGTGGGTTAGTAATGTGTATCAGACTGTGGGCTTACGTTTCACAATGGCTGCCGCACGTGCCCTTTCCTGGTTTGATTGGGAGGGTATTGACTGGGCTCTCGATGGCAGTGCCAAAGGGATTGTTAAGGCCGGTGATCAGACGCGTCTGTTCCAGACGGGTAAAATGCAACACTATATTGGTGCTGCTGCTGGCTTGGTGTTTGTCGTTCTGATTGTAGTGGTGCTGGTGTGACCATCTGTACACGCTGCGCATTAACCCATACGAGACAGTAGGAAGTCATGGAAAAGTATCTTATCCTGAACACGTTGAATTACCCGATCCTGTCAATGTTACTGATTGTGCCGGTGGTCGGGGCTGTAGTCGCCATGTTCCTGCGAGGGGACACTTTGATAAAATATTGGAGTCTGGCCGTAACACTTGTTACTGCGCTAATTTCTGTTCCACTGTGGACTGCCTTTGACAGGACCACAGCCAAATATCAGTTTGTGGAATTGCGCCACTGGTTCCCGGAGCTAAACCTGAACTATGTAGTCGGTGTGGACGGGATCAGTGTTCTGCTAGTGCTTTTGACTACATTTGTCATGCCGCTATGTGTGCTCTGTTCATGGACCTATATACAGACGCGTCTCAAAGAGTTCATGGTGGTACTCCTGTTGATGGAAACAGCGATGATCGGGGTGTTCTTGAGTCTGAACACCGTGCTGTTTTATATTTTCTGGGAGGGGATGCTTGTCCCAATGTATCTCATCATCGCGATATGGGGTGGGGCACGTAAAGATTATGCATCAATAAAGTTCTTTATTTACACCTTTGCTGGAAGTATTTTCCTGTTAGTTTCCATCATCGCGCTGTACATAAACACTGGAACATTCTTCATACCTGAGTTGATGGCGCATACATATAGCTTCTCATTCCAGATGTGGGTTTTTATTGCGTGTGCTCTGGGTTTTGCTATCAAGATGCCTATGTTCCCGTTCCACACTTGGTTACCCGCAGCCCATGTAGAGGCACCTACTGCTGGTTCGGTGATCCTGGCAAGTATCCTTTTGAAAATGGGCGGTTATGGATTCCTGCGCTTTTGCCTCCCTATCGCTCCAGCTGCAACTTACTACTGTGTCCCGATTCTCCTTGCGATGTCTTTAATAAGCATTATTGTGGGTGGATACCTAGCCTTGGGACAGACTGATATTAAGAAGTTGATTGCATATTCTTCTGTTGGTCACATGGGTTTCGTAACTCTTGGGATATTCCTTCTCAATGACGGTGGCATCAAGGGTGCAATGTTGCAGATGATTAACCATGGCGTTACCACAGGGGCACTATTTATCCTGATTGGTCTCATCTATGAGCGTACCCACAGCCGCGAAATTGCGGATAATAATAAGCTGGGAATGGTGGTGCCTATCTATGTCACTTTCTTGGGTATCTTTTCCCTCTCGTCTCTAGCTTTCCCCGGAACCAACAGTTTCGTAGGCGAGTTTCTGGTGCTTTTTGGCGCGTTTCAGAAGTATCCCTTGGTTGGTGCAATCGCAATTCCGGGTGCTGTTCTTGCTGCTGCGTATATGCTACGTTTGCTGCAGAAAATGGTGTGGGACGATTCAGACGGGCATGCGCACCATGGAGATCCTAGCCATAAAATCGCCGACTGTAACGCGCGTGAAATTATTCAGCTTGCTTTTCTGACGGTCTTTGTGTTCTGGATCGGTCTGCATCCTACGCCGATGCTGGATATTATGGACACCAGTGTTGCTCATCTGATCGAGCAGGTAAATGACGGAAGTATATTGTCTGACGGCGCCAATCATGGTGAGCACCATGCCCTGTTGCAAGACGCAGGTGCGTGGATTAAAAGTATCGTAAGTTTCTAACATAAGAATCGGATCAATTATGCTAAACACAGTCTTTATGCCGGAACTGGCACTGATGTTAATGGTCCTGGTTTTGTTTTTCATGACCTTGGGCAATTTTCGTACAGGAGTAGTGCAGGGGGCTACTCTGGTGATGTCAGCACTGACGCTGGTCGTGGCTATTGCTAGCTATGGCTCAGAGGGCATGTTGTTTTTTGATGTGTATCAGGTAGATGCCCTGTCCCAGATGTTTAAGGTTATTATTCTGTCTGGACTTTTCCTGGTGTACGCTTTAGGGCGCGGCATGACCGGCATCGAACCTAAGTTGCATGCAGAATACAATATGTTCGTGGCGATTAGTGCTCTCGGTTTGGTGTTTTTAAGTAGTTCAGTCGAATTGCTTACTATTCTCCTTAGCCTTGAGATTTCATCCTACGCTCTATATGTAGTTATCCCCTTTCGCCGTGGTCAGGGTCGTCTTCCTGCCGAAGCGTGCATTAAGTACATTATGTTTGGTGCCGTAGCTACAGCTTTTACCCTTTACGGTATGGGTTACATCTTCGGCCTTGCTCACACCACGTACCTAAGTGAGCTTGCAGTGGCGATGCCAGCGTTGATTGCTACGCAACCGCTTGCTGTTGTGGCAATGGTTTTAGTACTTGTGTGCTTCATGTATAAGTTGGCTTTGTTTCCTATGCACTTCTGGACTCCGGATGTGTATCAGGGTGCAGCAAACGAAACCACAAGTATTATTGCTACTCTTCCAAAGGTAGGTGCTGTATTACTCCTGCTGCGCTTGGTTTCTGTAGCTGGTGCTGACATTACCCAATATACGTGGGTGCTGGCTGCCTTTGCGGTGCTATCCATGACCTTTGGTAATCTCACAGCGCTTGTACAGAATGACCTTAAGCGGCTTCTGGCTTATTCAAGTATTGCCCATGCTGGGTATGTAATGCTTGGCATTTTAACTGCCGACTTGCTTGGCATGGCTGCAGCTGTGTACTATATCATTGGTTATCTGCTCATGAACCTTGGATGTTTCTATGTAATATACAACATAGCTCCTGAGGGGGAGAATGTGACTTTTGATGACCTTAAGGGGCTCTCAAGGCGCTCACCGCTGTTGGCTATGACATTACTGGTGTCTGCGTTTGGGATGGCAGGTATTCCACCTACTATTGGTTTTGTAGGCAAATTCTTAGTATTTACCGGTGCGGTTCACAAGGGGTTCTACGCTCTGGTTATCATTGGTGTTATCAATGCCGCTATAGCAATTTTCTACTACTTGAAAATGGCGCGTGCGGCTTATTGTGGCGCCGACGACGAGAAAGATCCAATCCTAATGCCTGCAACCGCACAGGCACTCGGGGTGTTTTTCATATTTGCCATAATTATGATCGGCGTGCTTCCACAGGAGTTTATGGCTGCAGCCAAACAGGCCGTATCATCTCTGCTGTAGCAGCAAATCCGCAATACTGTTAAACGCAAAAGCCCGCGTCTCCTTAAAGGTGACGCGGGCTTTATTGTGTCAAGCGGATAGGAAAACTAGTTCGCTTGGCTGATTGCTTTCATCCCATGCATGGCGGAGCGAAGTTCGGCGCCAACCTCTTCGATGAAGTGACCGCGAATAGCTGCATTGATACAAACAAGGGTTTTGTTATCAACGCTAGTGTCTTCCAAATCCATCCCCTTACCGATAACATCAGTTGATACTTTTGCCATGAAATCGCCCAATAGAGGGACGCAGGCGTGAGCGAAAAGATAGCAGCCGTACTCAGCTGTGTCGGATATAATTCGGTTCATCTCGTAGAGTTTTTTTCGTGCAATAGTGTTGGCGATAAGTGGTGTTTCATGTAAAGACTCGTAGTATGCAGACTCTGGCTCAATTCCAACCTCAAGCATCGATTCAAACGCGAGCTCGACCCCAGCCTTAACCATGGCAACCATCAGAATGCCTTTGTCAAAAAACTCCTGTTCAGAGATCTTACCTTTTGCTTCGGTTTTTTCAAAAGGTGTCTGCCCAGTCTCTTCGCGCCAGCGTAAAAGATCTTTATCATCATTGGCCCAGTCTTGCATCATGGTGGCTGAAAACTTACCAGTAATGATGTCATCCATGTGCTGCTGAAATAAGGAATGCATGATATCTTTAAGTTCTTCTGCAAGAACGTAGGCACGTATTTTCGCAGGATTAGAGAGGCGGTCCATCATGTTGGTAATGCCACCTTGTTTCAGAGCCTCGGTGATGGTTTCCCACCCGTACTGCACAAGCTTGGCTGCATATCCAGCATCAATCCCTTCTGCCACCATTTTGTCGAAGCATAACAGTGAGCCAGTCTGGAGCATGCCACACAGAATGGTCTGTTCGCCCATAAGGTCAGATTTTACCTCGGCCACAAATGATGACTCAAGAACTCCAGCGCGATCTCCACCTTGTGCTGAACATAGGGCTTTCGCAATTTCTAGACCATCTCCTTTGGGGTCGTTATCTTGATGCACTGCAATCAGGGTAGGAACTCCGAATCCACGGGTGTACTCAGCTCTTACTTCGGAGCCGGGACACTTTGGAGCAACCATAATGACGGTGATGTCTTTGCGGATCTTCACACCTTCTTCCACAATGTTGAACCCGTGAGCATAGCTGAATACAGCCCCTTCTTTCATCATGGGTATGACAGTATTTACTACGTCCGTGTGCTGCTTGTCCGGCGCGAGGTTCATTACGATATCTGCATGGGGGAGGAGCTCTTCGTAGCTGCCAACTTTGAAGTTGTTTTCGGTTGCATTTTTGTATGATTGACGCTGCTCTTCAATAGCTTCCTTGCGCAGGGTGTAGGACACATCCAGACCGCTGTCGCGCATATTGAGACCTTGGTTAAGGCCCTGTGCGCCACAGCCAACAATAACGATTTTCTTCCCTTTAGCGTAGTCACATCCGTTGCTGAATTCATCAGCATCCATAAAGCGACAGGTTCCCAACTCTTCTAGTTGGCGCCGCAAAGGCAATGCGTTGAAATAGTTTTGTTCCATACAGTTACTCCTTTTCATATTGGATATAGGCACTGACCGCGAGATCAGCGGTAGAAGATAGTGTGTAGCTATGCTTGCAGGTTTGGGGATTTTTACGAAACCAACATAAAATGCCAGCAAAATTGCTACAATTAACCTCCCATCTTATCCCATAAGCGGGTGCAGGTAAAATAGATAATCAGGCAACGACTTATCTTCTTCCCTAGGGTTAGGAAGGAATGGGATTAGGTAGGAAGAGAAGAGTGGGATATCTTTTCAGGTTTTGGGGAAATGTTGCGCAGCTCTGTTGGGGTCCCACATAACAATAGAGTGCCACTGATTTAAAGACCTTGACATAAAATTGCACTGTTTCACTTTACGCAAAGATTTCCCATGCTAGAGTCGAAGGCAGTATGGGGCGCTTGAGATAAGCTTAATCTGCCATCCTACACTAGGCTGAACTGAAGACCGTGAAAATCTGTGCAGTTTGTTCCAGTCTCTGCACGATAAGTGCCCGCAGGGGTGTGGTGGGGTAGTTCAATGCTGTTTTAAGGGATAAACTTTTCGGTAAGTTTTATCCGGAAATTTTTGTGCTCGTAAGTAAAAGACAACATGAAACATTTTATTATTCTAAAGGAGTCTCGAATGACAAACACCAAGGGGAGTAAAGGTAGAATAGTTGTCATAGGTGGTAATGCTGCCGGGATGAGTGCAGCCGCAAAAATTAGGCGTACCCAGCCGGAGCGAGAAATCTTAGTGCTGGAAAAAACACCATATACCTCCTATTCAAGTTGTGGGATCCCCTATCTTATCGGAGGACTGATCGAAAAAGTTGACAGCTTAGTTGTTCGTTCCCCAGAGAAATTTCGGGAGAAATATAATATTGACGTTCGTACCGGACACGAAGTTATAGAGGTTGACCATAGGTCTCAACGTGTAAAGGTTCAACGACTTGGGTCGACCCAAGTTGTTGAAGAGCCTTATGATCAGCTCCTGATTGCTACCGGAGCCCGCCCCTTCTGTCCGCAGGTGCCGGGGATGGATGCCATTGGGATTTTTGGCTTGTCAGGTTTGGCAAGTGGGATACGTATCCAGGAGTTCCTGGCCAAGGAATCCCCCCAAAATGTGGTGGTGATTGGCGGTGGATACATTGGCCTCGAAATGGCGGAGGCGTTGACGCGCTTGAAGCTCAACGTCTCCCTGGTGCAAAAAAGCCCCGAAGTGATGGATACCCTTGATCCGGATATGGGTGCATTGGTTTCCGAAGCACTCAGAAACATCGGAGTTAATCTTTTCCTCTCCGAGGGATTTGAAGCGTTTGAGGTTAAAGAAGGTCGTGTCACCGGTGTGGTCACGCCTGAGCGCACACTACCGACGGATTTGGTTATCCTGGGTCTTGGGGTGCGGGCAAATTCTCATCTCGCCAAAGCGGCAGGGATAGAGTTGGGGCCAAAGGAGGCAATCAGTGTGGATGGGCGCATGCAAACCGGCACGGCGAACGTCTGGGCCGCGGGAGATTGCGCCGCATCGTTGCACCGTTTGACCGGTCAGCCGGTTCATATCGCCCTCGGCACCATTGCCAACAAGCAGGGGGTGGTGGCAGGTACCAACCTCTCTGGAGGCGAAGGGTGGTTTCCGGGCGTGGTAGGAACTGCCGTGAGTAAGATATGCGCGGTGGAAGTGGCGCGCACCGGATTGCAGGAAAAAGAGCTGCAACAGCTCGGTACTGACTATGCTACGGCGACGATTAAGACGAAAACCCGGGCCGGATATTACCCCGGCTCAGGCGCTATTACAGTCAAAATGCTGGGCGAGAAAGGCAGTGGGCGTCTGCTCGGTGCGCAGATTGTGGGGATGGAAGGTGCCGCCAAGCGAATTGATATTATTGCAACCGCCTTGACGGCTGAGATGACAGCAGAGGACCTGATCGGTCTTGATCTTAGCTATGCCCCGCCTTTTTCTCCGGTTTGGGACCCGGTACAGACCGCCGCACGCCAGCTGATTAAAAAGCTATGACAGCTCAGCGGACAAGCTGACGTTGTGCTTGTCTCAGCATACACTTTGTTTCAGATCACTACACACAGTCGGAGGAATACCATGAGAAAAGCATTGATGACACTGTTGTTACTGACTTTTTTAGCAAGCGGATTTGCCCAGACCGTATATGCGGCTGAACAGAAAAATACCGAAGATTACATGCCGAGTCTGATCACCAAAACGCCTCTGGAAGGGCGAATGCTGGCGATTAAAATAATCAGAAAAACTATAGGAGCTATCCAGCAGGATTCTGAGATCAAGCAGGCGGTAAGAAAAAAATATGAAGATGACCCCCAACTGTTGATGTACGCGGCGGAGTTGGTGGCAATAGAGTTTAAAACTATCGCCATTGCGAACAACTACTGGCGCGAAGTTCAGTAAACCTTAGGGAGAGCATAGAATGGCCTTCAAACCGAGCCATTCTATGCTCTCCCTCTCCCTCTCTGTAAAACCTCTTTTCAAGCGCACTATTATCCTGAACTTCCCCTCCACTGACAACCTGTACTTTAGAAGCGTCATTCTGACCTCCATTCAGAATTTACGCGTAAGGCTAGATTGGGGTCGAGCCCGAAAAAGGTGGAGAGGGTGTCTTCGCACGAAGCTCGCCTAACCGGGCTATGCACACATGTTTTTTATTGACGGGGCTACTTTTTCAGCTATAGTAAGTAATCAATTACTTACTATGGAGAAATGTTATGCCGCCAATGCCAAAACATCTGCCCGCCGAAGAGCGGCGTGCCGCCACCATTATGGCGGTTGTTGATCTGTCCGCTACACAAAACCCCAGTGAAATTACTACAGCTGCTATTGCCAAACATATGAGGCTGACTCAAGGCGCCCTGTTTCGTCATTTCAGCGGCAAGGCCGCTATTTGGGAGAGTGTTATGGACTGGGTGGCAAAGCGCTTGACAAGTCGCATTGAGCTTGCGGCCCAGAACTCCACCACGGCGCTGGAGGCGCTGGAGGCGATGTTCATGACCCACATCGACTTTGTTGTTTCCCACCCAGGCGTACCGCGCATGATGTTCGGCGAGTTGCAGCGCGCCGATGATACTGCGGCCAAAAAAATGGTCCGGACTTTTATCCGCCGCTATGAGGAGCGTCTGTGCACGTTGATAGAAGAAGGCAAAAGCACAGGCGAGTTTGCGCCGCAGCTGGATACGGCCGCCGCCGCGACGCTGTTTGTCGGCTCCATCCAGGGGTTGGTGATCCAATCGATGCTGGCTGGTGAACCAGAGCGGATGCGCGACGATGCGCGGCGGGTGTTCGCCCTTCTAAAGCGAGCTCTTGCACCGGGTGGGGATGACTGAAAAGACTATAGTTAAGCTTGCACGCTCCCTGTTTCTTCTAAAACGCAACAATTTTTCTGGACATTCTTATGGATGGGTTATGTCAGACATACAGAGAAAATCCATTAATGACCTCGGTAGACTTCGGCTTAAGGGTTGCGCGTCTGAATTCAGCCCCCCTGGCGCTGGTTCTGGTGGAAATTAAGCAGTTTGAATCACTGGGGCAAAGATATGCACAACATCTGCATGATTGCGTAAAACTGGTGCGGGCCTCTATCAACCATTCCCTCGCTTCATCTGGAGATTTATATGTAACGTGGTTTGCGCAAGAGATGTTTGGTGGGATTCTGCCCGGTGCCTCACCTGGGGTTGCTTTGACCATTGCCGCAAACATCCTGAAAAATCTTGCCGGAATCACCATCCCCTATCGCTATAGCAGCATCTGTCACAAGGTCGAATTTTCTATAGGGGTAGGGGTTATGCAACAAGTCCAAAAGGAGTGCGTTGCAGAACATGTTGTAGCGCTCGCATGTAGCGCATTGGATTTGGCTAGAGGTGTAGATTCACCCCAGATCATGGTGTTTTAACTGGGTTGGATTTTTTAGCAGCGTCATCAATAAAGGGCGTGCGGAAGTTTGGGTGGAAGGGCAAGGGCTTGGTTGTACTTGCTTCGATCCTTGATAGATTAGTTAAAGGCTTTGTAATCCCACGCCTGAAACCGTTGCAATGGCGACCCACAGCGCCATTTGAAGGAAGTGTGCTAAAAAATATTGTTGATTCAAGGCGTATTGCGGGTGTTGCCCTTGAGGTTATCCCTTTTGTTGTCGCCGTATCCACTGAATACGCCATGAACACCTTGTTTAGTGCGTAAATATACCCTGAAAGTAGTCACATATACTTGATTGATTGATTTATCTCTCTCCCTCCAGGAGGCCTGACCATGTCCAAGAAAAAAAGACTAATGCTCGCTGTAGTGGCGATTGTGATGCTTGTAGCCACCATACTTACCGTTCAATACATAAGGGTTTGGTCTAAAAAAGACCCGAATATTGTCACCATTTCAGGCAACATTGAGATTACCGATGCCGAGGTGAGCTTTAAAATTGCCGGGCGGGTGGAAAAACGTCTGGTCTCAGAAGGTGAACGGGTCGAAGCCGGCCAGCTGGTAGCCGTGCTGGACAGCATGGATCTATCCCAGGAGGTCGCGTTGCGCGCGGCGGAGTTGCAAGCCAGTCAGGCGGTACTGGCCGAGCTTGAGGCCGGGTCTCGGGTAGAAGAGATTGAGGAAGCGAAAGCGGCGCAGCGCCGGGCGCAAGCGAAATTGGATGAACTGGTGGCAGGCTCCAGACCGCAGGAGATAGACGCCGCCAAAGCGGCCGAACAACAGGCCCGCGGAGAATATGTGCGCTGGCAGGCGGAATTTGCCCGGCAGAAAAAGTTGTTTGAGGATGCGGTCATTTCCGCGCGTGAATTTGAGGCAGCCGATGCGGCATATACAACCGCAAGAGAGCGCTTGCGCGAAGTCGGGGAACATCTGAAGCTGGTGGTTGAAGGACCTCGCAAAGAAGAGATCGAACAGGCCCGAGCCGCCTTGAAAGAAAGCAGCGCCCGCCATGAACTGGTCAGAACAGGGCCGCGGATAGAAAGGATCGACCGCGCGCGCGCGGATGTCCAGCGTGCCAAACAAGCGTTGGCTCTGGCTGAAACCAGGCTGGGGTATGCCGCTTTGCACGCGCCTCTGACCGGCATTGTTTTGTCGGAAAATGTGGAGCCAGGGGAATATGTGGTCGCCGGCACACCGGTGGTGACCGTCGGCAACCTGGTTGACGTCTGGCTGCGCGGCTATATCAACGAGACCGATCTGGGTCGGGTCAAGGTGGGGCAGACCGTACACGTCACTACCGATACATATCCGGACAAAACCTACGAGGGGCGCATCTCTTTTATCTCCTCAGAAGCGGAATTCACTCCCAAAAACGTCCAGACCACCGAGGAACGGGTGAAGCTGGTCTACCGTATCAAAGTGAATATTACGAACCCTGAGATGGAGCTCAAACCCGGGATGCCGGCCGACGCCGACATCGCGTTAAAATAGGCGTTTTACGCCATAGACACCCAAGCTAACAGTAAAGGTCAGAGCATGAGTGGCATACGAACTGAGAAATTGACCAAATCCTTCGGAGACCTGGTTGCCGTGGACGGGCTGGACCTGGAGGTGGCCGCGGGCGAAATATTCGGCCTGGTCGGCCCGGACGGAGCTGGCAAGACCACGACCATGCGGCTCTTGACCGCGATTATGGACCCCACCTCGGGCGATGCCTGGGTGGCGGGTCATCACATAGTCAAAGAGGCCGAACCGCTGAAGAATAAGATCGGTTACATGAGCCAGCGCTTTGGTTTGTATCCGGATCTGACTGTGATGGAGAACATCAATTTTTACGCGGACATCTACGAAGTGCCGCGCAAGGGGAGAAAAGAAAAAATTGATGAGTTGCTGGACTTCAGCGCTCTGACCCCCTTTAAAAAGCGCCTCGCGGGCAACCTTTCGGGCGGGATGAAACAAAAACTCGGGCTCTCCTGCGCCCTGATCCACACGCCCACGGTCCTCTTTCTGGATGAACCCACCAACGGGGTAGATCCGGTGTCGCGGCGGGACTTCTGGCGCATCCTCTACCAATTACTGCGCGAGAAGGTGACGATCTTTGTTTCTACCGCCTACCTGGACGAGGCGGAACGCTGCAATCGGTTGGCTTTCATCGATCGGGGCAAGCTTCTGGCCCTCGGTACCCCAGAGGAGGTAAAGAAGTTGATGCGTGGCACCATCCTGCAGGTGAGATCGGAAAATCCGCGCACCGCCACTGCAGCGCTGCGCGAACGTTTTTCGGCAGATTCGGTCGGCTTGTTCGGAGACAAGACCCATGTGGTGACCAATGATCCGCCCGAGACGGAGGCGACCATAAAAACGACCCTGGAACAAGCGGGTATCGCACTTGTGGGGATACGCATCGTCGAGCCGACCCTGGAGGATGTGTTCATTTCGGTGGTGGCCGAAAAGGACGGAGGCGAAGCGTATGAGCAGCAATGATAATGAAATAGCGGTTGCGGTAAAGGGTCTGGGAAAGCGCTTCGGTGATTTCATCGCGGTTGACAATGTCAGCTTCGAAGTCACTACCGGAGAAATTTTCGGCTTCCTGGGACCCAATGGTGCCGGAAAGTCCACCACTATCCGCATGCTGTGCGGCATCCTCACCCCCAGTTCAGGAACGGGAACCGTCGCTGGCTATGATGTCCTCACTGAAGCGGAAAAGATCAAAGCCCATATTGGCTATATGAGTCAGAAGTTTTCCCTCTACGAGGATCTGACAGTGGAGGAAAACATCAATTTTTACAGTGGTATTTATCGTATCGCCCCCGAAAAGAAAGAGGCGCGCAAGGAGTGGGTGCTAGAGATGGCGGGACTGAAGGAGCATCGTCACTCGCGCACGGGGATCCTGTCCGGTGGCTGGAAACAGCGTCTGGCCCTGGGGTGCGCCATCCTGCATGAGCCGCCCATCATTTTTCTCGACGAGCCCACCTCCGGGGTGGATCCGATCAGTCGGCGTCAGTTCTGGGATTTGATCTACGAGCTCACCGAAACAGGGGTCACGGTGTTTGTCACCACCCACTACATGGATGAAGCGGAGTATTGTGACCGGATCGGGCTGATTTACCGCGGGGAGCTGATCGCCATCGGCTCCCCCGAGGCCCTTAAGACCGAAGAGATGCAGGAAGATATCCTGGAAGTGATGTGCGCTCGGCCGCAGGATGCCATGGAGGAGTTGGAGCAAGTTGACGGCGTAGGGAGCGTGGCCTTGTTCGGGCGCGGTTTGCACGTAGTTGTCGAGGATAGTGAAGCGATGGTGCCAAAGCTGCGTGAGTTTTTATCCAAGCAAGGCTACCAGGTGGAGCGGGTAGACAAGATCGTCCCCTCAATGGAAGATTTGTTCGTTTCCCTCATCGAGACCCGTGATCGCGCCGATCAGCCGCAACAGGAGGTGCAGGGATGAGACCCATTCGCGTTTGGGCGGTGGCCCGTAAGGAGTTCATTCATGTCTTTCGCGATCCTCGTAGTCTGGCGATGGCGATTGCGATCCCGATGCTGCTGCTGGTGTTGTTCGGCTATGCGCTGAAACTGGATGTGGACGATGTCCCGATAGTGATCTGGGACCGCAGCGAGTCCCACGCCAGTCGTGAGTTTATCAGTGGGTTTGACGGCTCGGCCTATTTTTCCATCCGTGATTACGTCCGCAGCTATCCGGAGCTGGAACATGCCGTTGACTCCATGCAGGCGTTGGTCGCCCTGGTGATCCCGGAAGATTTTGCCCGCCGCATCGATTCAGGACGCTCGGCCTCAGTCCAGTTGATTGTGGACGGCAGCGACTCCAACACGGCGACCATCGCCATCGGCTATGCCGATACCATCGCGGCTACCTACTCTCAAGACGTCGCGCTGCGCGAGGTGCGGCGCAGCGGGGCGCGGGACCTCCAGTTGCCGACGGATCTGCGCCCGCGGACCTGGTACAACCAGGACATGGAGTCTAAAAACTACATCATCCCCGGACTCATCGCTGTGATCATGATGGTCATCGCCGCGCTGTTGACTTCACTTACCGTGGCGCGCGAATGGGAACGCGGCACCATGGAACAGCTGATTTCCACCCCGGTAAAGGGGTCGGAGTTGATTCTGGGGAAGTTCATTCCCTATTTTGTCATCGGCATGTTTGATGTGCTGATATCAGTTCTGATGGGAGAATTCCTTTTCAATGTGCCCCTGCGCGGCAGTGTTTTCCTGCTGTTCGGCATGGCGGCGATTTTTCTCACCGGGGCTCTATCGATGGGGATGGTGATCAGCATTCTGACCCGGGGACAGTTGCTCGCCAGCCAGTTGGCCATGGTGCTTACCTTTCTCCCCTCCTTTCTGCTGTCGGATTTCATGTATGCCATTAGTAACATGCCCAAGCCTATTCAGATGATCACCTATCTGATCCCGGCCCGCTATTTCGTTGTGCTCCTCAAAGGCATTTATCTGAAAGGGGTTGGCTTGCAGATTTTGTGGACGGAGGCTGTGCTGTTGGTGGCTTTCAGTGTCCTGATGGTGATCTGGGCCAACCTCAAATTCAAGAAAAAGTTGGTGTAATCATGTGGGAACGTGTCAAGCATATGCTTATCAAGGAGTTTATCCAGATCTTCCGGGACACGAAGATGAAAGGGGTCATTTTTATGATGCCGATCATTCAGGTGCTGGTTTTCGGCTATGCGGTCACCACCGACGTCGAGCACGTGTCCACTGCGGTCTATGATCTGGATAACAGCGTGGCTAGTCGGGAGCTCTTGACCAGTTTTGTCAACTCGGGATATTTCGATATCCGCGAATATGTTACGACGGAAGACCGCGCCCGCGACCTGATGGACCGGGGCAAGGTGCGCACCATTATCCGGATGAACAGCGGCTTTGAGGATGAACTGCGCGCCGGACGCACAGCCCAGGTGCAGATCATCGTCGATGGGACCGATTCGAACACCGCTGGGATTGTGCTCGATTACAGCGCGAAAATCGTCAGTGAGTTTTCCAGAAAAATCCTGCAGACGCAGGCGGCGCGCCTTAGCGGTTCCCCCCAGGAGCTCGGCAAGGTGGAAATGCAGACCCGCGCCTGGTTCAACGAAAACCTTGAGAGCCGTAATTTCTACGTACCGGGGGTGATCGCCATCATCGTGATGCTCATCACCCTGATGCTCACCAGCATGGCGGTGGTGCGTGAAAAAGAGATCGGCACCATGGAACAGATCATGGTCACCCCCATCACCTCGGCGGAGTTTATCCTCGGCAAAACCGTTCCATTTGCCCTGATCGGCTTTGCCGATGTGATCCTGATCACCCTGATCGGGGTGTTCTGGTTTGACGTGCCCATCCGCGGCAACCTGGGGTTGCTTTTCTTCGCCACCAGCCTGTATCTGATGACGACGCTGGGTATCGGGCTGCTGATTTCTACGGTCAGCCAGACCCAGCAGCAGGCGATGATGAGCACGTTCTTCTTTTACTTTCCTGCGGTGCTGCTCTCCGGTTTCATGTTTCCCATCGCCAATATGCCGGTGGTGGTTCAATGGCTGACCTATTTAAATCCGTTGCGCTACTTTCTGGTGATTATACGCGGTATTTTCCTCAAAGGGGTTGGGCCGGAGATCCTCTGGCCCCAGATGCTTGCTCTACTGGTGATGGGCCTGGTGACGCTGTGGTTGGCCTCCAGCAGGTTCAAAAAAACGCAGGCTTAAAATAAAATTTTAATTTACTGAAAAATTGAAGGAGGCTGATATGCACACGCAGGCATTTTTTACTAATGGGCGGGTTAAGCTAGGCGTCTTGCTTTTCGTTCTTGTGCTGACGCCGGGATGTGCCGGATATCATAAACCGGATGTCCCACAAATTGATGAGTTAATACACGCCTCGATGCCAACCCCGAGCCCCAGACCAGCTGAAATGACGATGCCAGAAGAGGGGAGATCCCCTTCTTTGGTGCGCGCCGGGGAGCGGTGGTTAACCCTTGAGGGTTGTGTTCTGGTCGCACTGGACAAGAATCCATTGAACCGGGCCGCAAAAGAGGGTGTTGTCGCGCTTGAAGAAGCGGTCGGGGTGGCGCGCGCGCCTTACTATCCAACCTTAGGGCTTACCTCCGGCTATGACCGCTGGACCCGCCATGCCTTTCTGCCGAGCGGGGTCTCCATGGCGTCAGACCAAATTGGTCCCACCGATGACTGGAGTGCGGGACTCGAAGCGCGGTTGACGTTGTTTGACTTTGGCGCACGCCGCTCAAAGCTGCGTGCGGCCATCGCTGAGCAGGGGGTAACTGAGGAGGATGCCGCCAGAATCCGCCAGGATATCGCCCTCGATGTGCACCAGTCGTTTTATGGTCTGGTGGCTGCCAAAGAAAACCTAGCGGTGGCACAAAAAAATATGGCCCGAACCGAGGATCATCTGCGCCTGACGAAAGCGCGCCACGAAACAGGAGCGGTCCCCATCGCAGATGTGTATCGTGCCCAGGTTGAAGTGGCTGACTCCCAGCTGGAACTGGTGCGGGCTAAAAACCTGGTCCGAATCGCCAGTGGGGATTTGAACACCGCAATGGGGTTGCCGGTTGAATTGTCCATCGGGGTAGATGCACGTCCTGAAAAAATCGGCTCGCCCGAGGACATTGTGCTCGACGAGGTCTTTGCGCAGGCGGTCCAGATGCGCCCGGAGCTCAAAGCGGCGCTGTATGGGATCGCGGCACGCCGCCATCGGGTCGATGAAGCCAAAAGCGCCTTTGGACCGACAGTGGAGGCCTATGGCAACTATGGGTGGCGCGATGACACGTTTCTTCCCGAGGATGAGGACTGGCTGGCCGGTTTGAGCTTAGAGCTGCCGTTGTTTGCCGGTTTTGCACGCAAACATAAACTAACTCAGACGCAGGCGGAATTGAGGCAGACAGAGGCGCAGACGCTTCGGCTTGTCCAGCAGGTACGCCGAGAAGTCTGGAACGCACATTCAAAACTGATCGAGAGTTTTGAGACCATCCAGGCGGCCGAAGTTTTGGTTCAAGATGCGCAGGAGAGTATGCGCACGACCCGCAAGCGCTATGAGGTTGGCGCCGGAACCATCACCGATCTCCTGGACGCGCAGACCGCGCTGGCCCGGGCCGAAGCCACCGCTGTGGAAGCGCGCTGGAACTACCACATTGCCAAAGCACAACTCCACCGCGCAACTGGGGATCTTCTCGACGAAGGCTAATATTAGTCTGGTGAGAAAATGCCTGTGTATCGCCCTTCACACCTTAATCGAGGCGATTGCTATGCGACAGAACAGTTTTCCGCATGAACCTGTCGCTGTAATGTGATGTGCAATTCACCGCGTTCCGAGCTCGATTAGATCTTGAATTTTGTGAAGGCTCGGATTTTTTAACGCTCAAGTGGGGAGAGGATTGTCAGAAAAGAAGAAAGGATATATGTGCGTACGATCACTATTAATTCTTGTAATGGTAGCTCTTCTCGGCTCACCCTTAGCTATAACAGATGTGAGAAACGCCGACACTCCTTGGCGTGTTGACTACATTTATACCGTTCCCGCGCTTGTTTTAAAATAACCGTTTCTCGAGCTTTTGGGACAAACAAACGGGCCGATATCTTATACGCTTGAGGAAGCAGTCAAAGCTTCCGGCCACGCATGCGGTGCGGTTGCCGGAGCATGGATAATCACCCGTTAAGCCTTAGAAACTCTGTATCCATCAACGTTGCCGGTAAGAGGACAAATAAAGGTCATGATGCCTGGGGCTGAGAATGAGTGGTTTGTCGGGGTTTTTGGCCAGGAGATCTCCAATATAACCGGAGCAGCGCCTGAAACCGGCTTCCCGGGAGCTGAGTTTGGCCCAGCTTTTAAGCGCCGGGATTTAATGGACTACCCTAAAGAACCTGTGGGGACTCTTCCGGCAAAGATGGTGTGGATATTCGAAAGAATCGATACCAAAGCCAAAGTTGCGATCCGGTACGATTTAAGCAAAATAAAACCCTCTGCCACCCCGGAACGCAAGGAACTGGGTGCAAAGGTAGCTCAGGGGTTGGCAAATGCGGAAGAGGTTAAGGGTTGGCAGGCGTATTGGAATGCCAGAGTAAAATTTGTGTTCGACAATGCGGATACATTGCCGGGTCTGTTTACCGTTGAAAAGCTGAGATAACTGTTACTGAAAGTATATTAAGTGTTGGAAGTGTGTCACATCCAGGCAGCAGGAAGGTTTTGCCCGCAGAGGTTTTCTACCTTTCGGCGCGGGGAAATAGCTTCTAAGGTTTGGGTAAGCCAACGCAAGAATAGACAAGGATAGTATGCGTGAGTACGTGGGCTGAGATAAAAGATAAAGCCCAGCCTCCATTGCGGCCACTTTAGGGCTCAGCTTGGAGGTTGGGCTTTAATTGTCTGTAACGCCAGACTTTTTATTTAACTGGTGCCGAAGGCGAGAATCGAACTCGCACGACCGTTAAGTCACACGCCCCTCAAGCGTGCGTGTCTACCAGTTCCACCACTTCGGCAATGCAGGGCTCTTTATACTGATTTACTCTGAAGCTGTCAACACAGAAATCAGTTGCTATTTTGTGTTGGTGCAGCGGGCTGAATATCATCTAGGGTTGGCGCCGCTTGCTGTACTTCTTGAACCTTGATCTGCTCAGGCATGATGCTTCCGGAGCCTGCTTGGTCATGAAAGTATGCCAATGACAGGCTGGTAAGCATGAATACGGCTGCAGTCATGGTAGTGAGTTTGCTCAAGAAGGACTGACTCCCGCTGGCGCCGAACATGGTCTGGCTTGCGCCGCCCCCAAAAGAAGCACCTGTTTCGGCCCCTTTGCCAGCCTGCAACAATACAATTATTACCAGAGATATTGAAACAAGAACGTGGATTATCAGTAGTACAGTGTTCATATGGTCAATCAACTCCGTTTGTTGATAAAGTGAGTAAATTTCTACAACAGACCGCGCAACTTAACACACTCAGCTTTAACTTGCCAGCTAAAATCTTTTTATCGACCACTGGTGGACATGTGCAGGGGGCGCGGGAAGTTCGCAATAGCGCAGAAATCCTCAGCTTTGAGGCTTGCACCTCCGACGAGAGCGCCGTCGATATCAGCCTGCGCCATCAATGCACTGATGTTGTCGGGCTTTACGCTGCCACCGTAGATGATGCGGGTACTTTGTGCTACAGTGGATGAATATCGCCCCAGGAGAAGACCGCGAATATAGGCGTGCACTTCGGCAGCATCTTCGCTGCTTGCAGTTTTCCCAGTGCCGATAGCCCATACTGGCTCGTAGGCAATAACTACATGCTCCATTTGCTCTGCGCTGACGTCTTGTAAGCCGAGTTGAATCTGGGTGTTGATCACTTCAAAAAGTTCACCACTATCCCGTTGCTCCAGGGTTTCACCGACGCATAGAATGGCAAGCATCTCCTGCTCCAACACTGCATGCACTTTGGCATTGATGAAGTGGTCATTCTCCTTGAATATCTGGCGTCGCTCTGAGTGACCTAGAATTGCAAATTCACACCCTGCATCTTTAAGTTGCAGTGCCGACACTTCTCCGGTAAAGGCACCTTGTGGCTCTGGATAGCAGTTTTGTCCCCCAACCTTGATGTGGCTGGAAGCACATATTTGCACTACTGCTGGAATGGAGGTAAATGAGGGGGCGATGAGGATGTCGTTATTGCGCACATCTGCGAGTTTGTCGCACATCTGGCGCACTAGGGTTTGAGCTTCTTCAATACTGTTATGCAGTTTCCAGTTCCCGGCTATCAGTGGTTTGCGCATTATATATTCTCCTCCAGATTATTCTTTGTCGCTCAAGGATGCTACTCCTGGAAGGATTTTTCCCTCTAGGAGTTCGAGTGAGGCTCCCCCACCGGTGGAGATGTGGGTCATGGCTTCGCTTACTCCGGCCTGGTTTACTGCGGCAACAGAATCGCCTCCGCCGATGATGGTGATGGCATCCGCCTGCGCCAGCGCGTGGGCAATTTCCATGGTTCCACGGGCAAAGTTTTCCATTTCAAAGACCCCCATGGGACCGTTCCACACAATAGTGGCTGCGTGGCTGATTGCTGCAGCATATGCTGCGATGGTTTTGGGGCCGATGTCAAGACCCATGCAGTCGGCTGGAAATTCGTTGTTGTCTACGTTCTGTATTGGAGCATCGTTGCTGAATTCAGGTGCTACTACATGGTCGAGAGGGAGTTTGATCTCAACCCCTTTGGCGTGCGCCTGTTTCAGCAGTGACCCTGCAAGTTCGATCTGATCCAGCTCTAAGAGAGATTTGCCCACCTCATATCCCTGCGCATGCAAAAAGGTGTAAGCCATCCCCCCGCCAATGAGAATGGTATCGACTTTATCGAGAAGGTTGGTGATCACGGGGATTTTATCGCCCACCTTGGCACCGCCGAGGATTGCAATAAAGGGGCGCTGCGGGTTCTCCAGTGCTTTGCCCAGGTATTCAAGCTCTTTCGCCATCAGGAATCCAGCGGCGGCAGGCTGAAGTATATGTGCTACCCCTTCGGTAGATGCATGGGCGCGGTGAGCGGTGCCGAAAGCATCGTTTACGTATAGATCGGCCAGCTTTGCGAGTTTGGCACAAAACTCTGGGGCGTTTTTTTCCTCTTCGGGATAAAAGCGCATATTTTCAAGAAGAACCACATCGCCATTACCCATGTTTGCTGTTAAGTGTTCCACTTCGGGCCCGATACAGTCCGGCGCCATTGTCACCGGCGTGCCAAGGAGTTTTGCCAGGTGAGGGGCAACTGGTGCGAGGCTGAATTCGGCCCTCTTTTTCCCTTTGGGGCGACCTAAGTGGGAAGCTAGGATCAGACGTCCTCCCTGTTCGATGATGTAGCGGATAGTGGGTAGAGCCGCAACTATGCGGGTGTCGTCTCCCACGCTGCCATCTTCATTGATGGGAACATTGAAATCTACGCGACAGAATACACGTTTTCCGCTGAGATCAAGATCTGATACGGAACATTTGTTAAGCATGAATATCTAACTCCATAGGGTTTAAAACAAGTCGGGGGCGCCACTATACAATGGCGTCCCCGGAGCTATGTGCAGTTATTTGGTCGCTACCAGATTGAGCAGATCCACAACGCGTGCAGAGTAGCCCCACTCGTTGTCATACCACAGCAGGACTTTAGCCATCCGTTCTTGCAGTACGGCTGTGCTTAGGGCATCTACAATGCAAGAAGAGGGATTGCCGTTGAAATCTTTGGACACCAGGGGTTTATCGCAGTATTCCAGCACCCCGCAGAGTTCTCCGTTTGCGGCCTCCTGCAGCATGGCATTTATCTCTTCGACGCTGGTGTCTTTTTCGGTTTCGATGACAAAGTCAATCAGCGATACGTTGGGCGTTGGGACGCGGATCGCCATACCAGAGAGGCGCCCCTTGAGCTCCGGGATCACCAGGGCTACTGCGTTGGTCGCACCAGTAGTGGTTGGAATCATAGACACCGCTGCGGCCCGCGCACGGCGCAGGTCTTTGTGCGGCAGGTCAAGAATCCTCTGGTCATTAGTGTAGGAGTGAATCGTGGTCATGCTGCCCCGTTTGATCCCCAGCTTTTCGTGGAGCAGGCGCGCTGCCGGTGCAAGGCAGTTGGTGGTGCAAGAAGCGTTGGAGATAACCTGATGTTTTTTGGGGTCGTAAGCATCAAAGTTTACCCCTTTAACCACAGTAATGTCGGAGTTTTTGCCCGGCGCACTGATAACCACACGGGAGGCACCAGCTTCTAGGTGCTTTGCTGCACCTTCACGGCTCCGGAAGACCCCTGTGGCTTCCAGAACAACCTCCACGCCCTCTGCTTTCCAGGGCAGGGCGGCCGGATCTTTTTCGCTGTAGATTTTGATCTCGCGTCCATCCACAATGATGCTGCTTCCACTGGTTTCAACGCTGCCTGGGTAAATGCCATGGACGGAATCGTATTTAAACAGATGGGCCAGGGTTTCAGCGTCACTCAAATCATTTATGGCAACAACCTCAAAATCAGCGCCTTGTTGGGCAATACGCAGTACATTGCGTCCGATGCGACCGAAACCATTGATGGCTACTTTTACAGACATGACATTCTCTCCTTGAATATTGATAAGTGCATACAGATAAACAGAACCCTCGGAGAAGACGGGCTATGTAACATTCTAGAATGATAAACATCCACCGGCTAAGCGTCAAGAAATATGCCAGTATGACGCCAGCTCTCTGGAAAGTAAGGACTTAACGTTACAATGATAACAGAGGAACGCCTTCTTGCCAGAAGCGGAGGAAGATTTGCTGCGCGGATCGGGAAGAAAATATATTCAGAAGTATATACCCTTTATCTGTATAGATAACAATTTGGAGGCAAGCCGCGCGATATCTACCCCATATCTAGTGGGCATTGAGGTGTCCAGTTTTTATGTCACACATTTATTGGTTCATGAACCGTAGGGTTGCGTAAAGGCGGTATTGGTCTTATTTAAACACTCCATTTATCCGAGGGTATTGCCGTTCTTGCCCTTTTACTGTGCTTGTGTTATGAAGGCGCGAACGGTAGCATGCGGTATTGTCCCTTGGCGCAAATATGCCTGATGCTCGGCGAGATGAACGTGGTAACATAGAGATTATGCTGAGTATTTCCGCCTGGTAGAGAGTAGTGATTTTGTGTCGGGCAGGAGGAAGAGAGTGCGCATTTGTCAACTTGCCAGCGGGAGTAAAGGCAACGCCATCTATGTAGAAAGCGAGAGTACTAAGGTTCTGATTGATGCTGGGCTCTCGGCGCGGGAACTTACCCGCCGCCTTGAAGGGATCGGAGTTGCAGCGCAGGATCTGGATGCGATAGTTGTGAGTCACGAACATCGAGACCACTGTCTTGGTGCCGGGCCTCTGTGTCGGCGTTATGGTCTGCCTTTGTACTGTCTGCCGCAGACATTTGAAGCATTGCCCTCCATTGGAGTGGTGGACTATTGTGCCCTGAATGCTGGAGAACGCTTGCGCGTAGGCGATGTGGCAGTTGAGGCGTTTCCGGTTACCCACGATGCGGTAGCACCAGTGGGATTTGTTCTGAGCTCTGGCGGTGTGCGGGTCGGGATTGCCACCGACCTCGGAGTAGTTACCCGTCTGGTGCTTGAGCGGCTCCAGCGCTGTCAGGTTCTGGTGCTAGAGGCCAACCACGACGAACACATGTTGCACGCTGGTCCCTACCCGTGGCATCTGAAACAGCGGGTGCGAGGACAGCACGGGCATCTTTCCAACCGCCAAGCCGCGGAGCTACTGCAGGAGTTGCTCTGGCCTGAGCTGAAAGCGGTTTTTATGGCCCACATGAGTGAAACCAACAACACTGAAGAACTGGCGCGTGACAGTTTTCAGCGCGTCTTGAGCACCCAGGGACGTTGCAGCCCACGCTTGATTGCAGGGCAGGTAGCAGTTGCAAGTGAGAGCTTCAGTTGTTGAAAACGAATTAAAAAACACCACAAATACTACTTAAATCCTTTTATGGCAGCTAAAATCCGGGGCGGTGATTTCTAGGCACTTTCCCGATAGGCACAAATTCCTGGATGAGGAGAATATATGGCCAACAGAATTGTTGTAGGTCTTAAAGATGGGGTTCGCGATGCGCGTGGTGAACGGATGCGTAAGGAGATATACGATCACCTTGGTATAGAGTTGGAGCAGGTGCGCACCCTGGATGTGTACACTGTTGATGCCAAACTCAGTACAGAAGAGCTAGAGCGCGCGGCTGCAGGGCCGTTTTCTGATCCCATAATTCAGGAATTCAGGGTGGACAAAGCTCTGGCGCGCGACTTCGATGTGTTGGTAGAGGTGGGGTACCGCCCTGGCGTTACTGACAATACCGGGCGCACCGCGCGTGAAGCGCTGGGATATGTCCTTGGCCGCAAGCTTGAAGCGCAGGAGGCAGTTTACACCTCGGTGCAGTACCTGTTGAGCGGGGATGTAGATAAAGCCAGAGCCGAAGAGATAGCCGCTGGAATTCTTGCCAACGGGCTGATTCAGCGCTGGACCATTGTCAGTCGTGCTGAATTTGATGCCGAAGCTGGGTTGCCCCCGCAGGTGGCCAGGGTAGAAGCCACGGGAGAGCCGCAGATCCGCGAGATTGATCTGAATGTGGACGATGCCGCTTTGATGCAGATCAGCCGCGATGGGATGCTGGCCTTGAATCTGGAAGAGATGAAGACTATCCAGGCGTTTATCGCCGATCCTCAGGTGCAGAAACAGCGGCAACGGATGGGGCTGGGAGCGCGCGTTACCGATGCTGAACTCGAAGCTCTGGCTCAGACCTGGAGTGAACACTGTAAGCATAAGATATTTGCGGCGCAAATAGATTACGAAGATGAACACGGGCAGAAAGAGACCATTGACTCGCTGTTCAAAACCTACATTGTGGATACAACCAGCGAAATCAGACGCCAAAAAGGGGAAGATGATATCTGTTTGTCGGTTTTTAAGGACAATGCAGGGGTTATCCGCTTCACCGATGACTGGAGCATTGTGTACAAGGTTGAGACCCACAACTCTCCCAGCGCTTTGGACCCATACGGCGGTGCTCTGACTGGAATTGTAGGGGTCAACCGTGATCCCTTTGGTACCGGTCGCGGCGCACGCCTCATCTTTAATACTGATGTGTTGTGCTTTGCCTCTCCTTTCTACTCCGAGCCCTTGCCGCCGCGCCTGCTCCACCCGCGTCGCATTTTTGAAGGGGTGGTTGAAGGGGTTGAACACGGGGGGAATAAAAGTGGGGTTCCCACCATAAACGGGTCTTTGGTGTTTGACCAACGTTTTCTGGGCAAGCCGCTGGTGTACTGTGGCAGTGCTGCCCTGATGCCAGCCATGTTACATGGACGCCCAGGACACGAGAAAAAAGCCGAGGTTGGCGACCATATCATCATGGTGGGGGGGCGCATCGGCAAGGATGGCATTCATGGCGCTACCTTCTCATCCGAAGAGCTGAACGAAAACTCTCCAGTTACCGCAGTGCAGATTGGGGATCCTATTACGCAGAAGCGGATGTTTGACTTTCTTCTGATTGCGCGGGACAAGGGTCTGTACAACGCCATTACCGATAACGGCGCAGGTGGGCTGTCTTCTTCCGTAGGGGAGATGGCAGAAGATACCGGCGGGTTTGAGATGCATTTAGAGCGGGCCCCCCTCAAGTATGCAGGGCTGCAGCCGTGGGAAATCCTGATCTCTGAGGCACAGGAGCGTATGACCCTAGCGGTGCCACCCGAACACGTAGAGGAGTTTATCCAGTTGGGGGCAAGCATGAATGTGGAGGCTACCGATCTCGGAGTGTTCACCGACTCCGGCTACTATCATTGCCTCTACCATGGGAAAACCGCAACCTACCTCCCCATGGATTTTCTCCACAATGCGAATCCGCAGATGAAAATACCGGCGCGCTGGGAGATTAAAGCCCACCGTCAACCTGCTGCAGCAGATCTTCCCGCACCGCAAGAGGCCCTGTATAGTCTGCTCGGAGCGCTGAATGTGTGCTCCAAAGAGGTTGTGGTGCGGCGCTACGATCACGAGGTGCAGGGGAATACAATACTTAAACCTCTGACCGGAGAAGCCAACGACGGCCCCGCCAATGCAGCAGTGGTGCGGCCGTTGCCTGATTCGTTTGCTGGGATTACCGTGGCTCACGGGATTTGCCCACGCTACAGCGATATCGATACCTATCATATGATGGCGTGTGCTATTGACGAGGCTTTACGTAACTACGTGAGCGTTGGGGGGAACGTGGATCATGTCGCAGGGCTGGATAACTTCTGCTGGTGTGACCCGGTTCTGAGTGAGCGTACCCCGGATGGGCCGTTTAAGGCGGCGCAGCTGGTACGCGCTAACAAGGCGCTGTCCGATTACTGTATCGCGTTTGGGGTCCCCCTGATCTCCGGCAAAGATTCAATGAAAAATGACTACCACATCGAAGGGAAAAAGATTTCGATCCCTCCGACAGTGCTGTTCTCGGTGATCGGCAAGGTTGATGATGTGCGTCACTGCACCACCATGGATGTGAAGCGTCCTAATGATAAGGTGTACCTCCTTGGAGTCACCCGCGCTGAGTTGGGCGGTTCAGAGCTGTTTAATATTAACGGCTTTATCGGTAACCATGTTCCTGAAGTTGATGCCCCTACGGCGCTACGACGTTATCGCACCCTCAACCGTGCGCAGAAGGCAGGGCTAGTGGCATCATGCCACGATCTCTCCGACGGTGGGCTCGGGGTGGCGCTGGCAGAAAGCGCATTTGCAGGCGGCTTTGGTATGGATATCGATCTTACCCAACTGCGTGTAGATGGGGACTTGAGCACTATGGAAATGTTGTATTCCGAATCCCAGAGCCGATTGCTGGTTACAGTGGCACCCGAACATGCACAGGAGTTTGAGAAACTCTTTAGCGGTCAGGATATCTGCTGTTTGGGCAAGGTGGTCGGTGCTCCTACTCTCAAGATTTCAGGCGAGGATGGAGCCATCATCATTGAAGATGATATATACGCGTTGAAAAAGGCCTGGCAGGCCACATTGAAGGAGCTTTGATTATGCCCGCTGATGTAAAAGCTATAGTGGTGTCAGGCAATGGCACCAACTGCGAGCGTGAAGTAGCCAACGCCTGTCGGCTGGCCGGTGCTGAGATCGTTGATATTGTGCACCTCTCGCGTCTCCTTACAGGCGAAGTTAGCCTGCATGACTACCACTTTCTAAATTTTGCTGGCGGTTTTCTCGATGGAGACGACCTTGGTAGCGCCAAAGCGGGGGCAAACCGCCTGCGTTATGCGTGCGTAAAAACCAGTGGACGCCCTTTTATCGAAGAGATTCTTCAGTTTATAGAAAATGGCAATCTGGTGATGGGAGTGTGCAACGGGTTTCAGCTCATGGTAAAGATGGGACTTCTGCCCGGATTAGAGCGCGATTACCACACCCAGAGCGCCACTTTGACGGTTAACGAGCGCGGGCGCTTCGAAAATCGCTGGGTATACTTGAAGGTGGATCAGAAGTCCCCCTGTGTCTTTACCCGTGGCCTCACCGGTGTCTATCTGCCTATCCGCCATGGGGAAGGGAAGTTTGTGGTGGAAGATCCAGCGGTGCTAGAACGTATAGAGAGCGAACATCTCGCACCTCTTAAATACAGTGATGCGGCATATGTAGCCCCAGCGCAGAAATTCCCTTTCAATCCGAATGGGTCTATGCATTCCATTGCGGGGATCTGCGACCCAAGTGGACGCCTGTTCGGCTTGATGCCACATCCAGAAGCATATCTGCACCGCACCCACCACCCTCGCTGGACGCGTGAAGAGCTGCCCGAAGAGGGGATGGGTTTGTGGCTGTACAAGAACGCGATAGATTTTATTCGTAACGAGGTTCTTTAACACCGGGTAGTTAATTCGACGTAGCCTGAGACGCCACATCCAATGGAAAGGGAGCAGAGGAAACATGTTTGATAAATTTGAGGAAGAATGTGGGGTTTTTGGGGTTTATGGGCATCCGGAAGCTGCTAACCTTACCTATCTGGGATTGTATTCCATCCAGCATCGTGGGCAGGAGAGCTGCGGCATTGTTGCCTCCGACGGAGAGGTTCTGCGGGCACACCGTAAGAATGGTCTGGTTTCCGATGTGTTTCGCGATCCACAGATATTCGAGCGCCTCCCCGGTCGCAGTGCCATCGGGCATGTGCGTTACGCCACCGCTGGTGGCAAGGATGTAAAGAATTGCCAACCAATTTTGGTGGATTATGCGCGCGGCAGCATCGCCGTGGCGCACAACGGCAATCTGGTTAATGCGCAGGAACTACGCAACGAGTTGGAAGAGTTGGGTTCTATCTTCTCCAGCATTTCAGATACCGAAGTTATTATCCACTTGCTCGCTCGCAGTCAGGCTGACAGTCTTGCAGAGCGGATCACTATGGCTCTTGAACGTGTGCACGGGGCGTACTGCCTGTTGTTCCTTACCGAGACTCGCATGGTGGCGATGCGCGATCCCCGTGGGTTCCGGCCGCTGGTGCTAGGAAAGCTTGAAGGTGCGTATGTGGTTGCATCTGAAACCTGCGCTCTCGATTTAATCGAGGCGGAGTTTATCCGTGAGCTCGAACCAGGCGAAATGGTGGTTATCGATGGGAAGGGTGTACACTCCATGTTTCCATTGGAGAAGCGTAAACCCTCGCCCTGTATCTTTGAGTTTGTCTACTTTGCCCGTCCTGATAGCACCATCTTTGGGCGTGAGGTGTACTCTGTGCGCAAGGAATATGGACGCCAGCTGGCACGCGAATTCCCCGTAGATGCGGATGTAGTAGTACCGATCCCCGACTCCGGAGTGCCTGCGTCTATAGGATATGCAGAAGAGTCGGGCATTCCGTTTGAGCTAGGCCTGATCCGCAATCACTATGTGGGGCGCACTTTTATAGAGCCGCAGCAATCGATTCGCCACTTCGGGGTCAAGGTCAAGCTCAACCCTGTGCGCGAGGTGATCGAAGGAAAACGGGTGGTGGTGGTTGATGACTCCATCGTGCGTGGCACAACAGCGCGTAAAATTATCAAAATGATAAAAAACGCTGGAGCCAAAGAGGTGCATATGCGTGTGTCTAGCCCCCCTACCAGCTATCCGTGCTATTACGGCATCGATACTCCGACTCGCAACGAGCTGATATCTTCCTCGCACAGTATTGACGAGATCAACCGCTACATCACCTCGGATACCCTTGGCTATCTCTCGGTGGAAGGTCTCTATAAGGCGACATGTAATCTTGAAAGCGGGGACAATTGCCAATTCTGCACCGCATGCTTTACGGGCAAATACCCAGTTAAGTTTCCGCACCGCAAAGCAGATAATCAGCTGGGATTGTTTGAGCACTAAAGTTCCTTAACATATTTACTTTCGACCTGTATCTGCGAACAAAGGGGTAGCAACCATGACGGCACAGGAACGCAACGAACTGATGGAAATAATCCGCCGCCTATCGTATGAAGAGCGGGAAGTGACCTTGGCTTCAGGGCGCAAGAGCAATTTTTATTTTGATGGCAAGCAGACCACCCTCCATCCGCGTGGCTCAGTGTTGGTAGGGAAGGCGTTTTTTGAAGCGGTGCGTTCCTTCGGCTTAAATGTCGATGGGGTAGGTGGGTTGACCTTGGGCGCGGACCCCATCGCTACTGCTACATCTATGATCAGTTCTCTCGAAAATGAGCCGTTCCCAGCTTTTATCATACGCAAGGAGCCCAAAGGGCACGGAACTGGGCAATGGCTTGAAGGGCGCAAAAACCTCGCTTCTGGAGCGAAGGTGGTGATTGTAGAAGATGTGGTAACCACCGGCGGCTCCTCTATGCTGGCGATAGAGCGGGCACGTGAAGAGGGGCTGGATGTGATTGGGGTAGTGACTTTGGTGGATCGCGAAGAGGGGGGGAACGCATGCTTTGCTGCAGCTGGGGTTCCATTCAAGGCGATCTTCACAAAATCTGAGGTTGCCGCCTGAAATGTGGCAGATGCATAAACTGACATGACCTATGTTTATCTTGCTATTGCAATCATCGCCGAAGTGGCTGCGACCTCTGCGCTGAAGGGATCGGCGCAGTTCAGCCGCTTAATTCCGAGCCTCATTGTGGTGTGCGGATACAGCATAGCGTTCTACTGTCTCTCCATTGTTCTACAAGATCTTCCCGTCGGTATCACATACGCAGTGTGGGCTGGCGTTGGAGTAGTGCTGGTCGCCCTCGTGGCGATGTTCACCTATAAGCAGACCCCCGACCTTCCTGCTGTTATAGGGATGGGGCTCATCATCTCTGGCGTTGCCATCATCCACCTGTTTTCCAATACCATTGGGCACTAGGTGCAGTACCTCAATTGTCTTCCCGCTGGTGTCATCCCTCTGTAAGTATATTGTGCAAATAAAAAAAGCTGACCTAGGGTGGGCTGACTCTGCTGTGGATTAACTTTATGCGAACCAAAACGGAGAAGAGTACAAGCACGCAGCATGATTGGGCGGACTTGAAGGTTCTTGTTGGCGGCATTTGTGGCATGATTGTAGTGATGGGGATCGGGCGCTTTGCTTATACCCCCATCCTGCCCCTGATGCAGCGCGATCTCGGTATTAGCAACACTCTCGCCGGCTCTCTGGCGGGGCTAAACTATCTGGGTTACCTTGGCGGCGCACTATTGTGTACCTTTGTCCCCGCCGTCCTGCGCTCCCAGCGCATAGCCACTTCGATGCTTCTTCTTAGTCTGATTACCACCATATGTATGGGGTTCACCACTGCTGAGATGTGGTGGGGGCTGCTACGTCTGAGCGGTGGAGTGGCGAGTGCAGTGCTGTTCGTTATCATCTCGGCTGAGGTGGGGGAAACCCTGACCCGGCGCGGGCATGGACACTGGTTTGGCGCGCTCTACTGTGGAACCGGGTTCGGTATCGCCCTCAGCGGCATGCTGGTGCCGCAACTGGATAAGTTTGGCGCCTGGGATTACTCCTGGGTTGGGATGGGACTTGTAGCGTGCGCGTTTGCGTTTTTGAGCGCTTTGCTGGGACGCCAACGTCATCATGTGAGTGCATTTATCCCGGCAGTCGTGAAATCAGATTCCAGCTTGCGTCCCATCTGGATTCTAGCGCTGGCGTATTTTCTCGAGGGGTTGGGTTACATTGTTACCGCCACTTTTATTGTGGCAATTGTTGCCGCAACTCCGGGGATGGAACGCATTGCCCCATATACTTGGGTAGTGGTTGGAGTCGCCGCTATCCCATCCACGTTGTTGTGGCCCCATCTGGCTCGGCGGATCGGAAACCGGCGCGCATTGATAGCTGCATATGCGTTGCAGGCCAGTGGTATCTGGGTGAGTGCCTGGAGTGGTTCCCTCCTTGGAGTATTGTACGCTGCGTTTACCTTTGGAGGAACGTTTCTGGGGATTGTAGCCTTGATGCTTGCTGAAGGGAAGTTACGCATGGGTGCGCAAGGAGGTCGGGCTGCGGCGTTTCTTACTGCCAGCTTCAGCTTTGGGCAGGTGCTAGGGCCAGCCCTTGCGGGATGGATAGCTGACCTGCACCACGGATTTACCCTCCCTTTGATTCTAGCTACAGGTTTGGTTGTTGCTGGCGGGGTGCTAATCATGTTTGATCAGCGCTTTGTTACAGCACCGCTTGCAGGTAGGGGGGATTAGAGTAAAGATGGAAAACGCTAGTGCTAAAAGGCCTGCCCCCGCTAGCAGCGTCACGGGGCGCAGTGGGATGTGATTGTACTGGGTTGGAGTGGTTGGATATTAAGTGAGGCAACGGTTATTATCGCGGAGGCTTTGGAGCCTGGGATGCGGTTCAAAGTCATGTGTTCTTCTGCATTTGCGCGCAAGGCGTTACTTACTAAGTAGGCGTGGAAAGACAGCTTTCTTTGCAACCGAACTGACCTCTGCCTCAAATTTAGTTTGAGACGGTATTCCCATACACTGTCTCGGAAACGGTTGTTGTAGCACATCTCTGAGTGTTTGAACTTACTGGCAGTGGGTGAAAACGCGCGGTTGCACGCTGGGGGTGCGGCATTAGCCCCAATGGTTAGTAGCAGCCAAGTCTGATAGGGGTCAAATTAAAGAATCGCCAGAATTAGAAAATTTATTGTATGTGATATTCTCTGCACTTGCCTTGTTTGCTCTCTGCCTCAAGCACTCAGTTGTTCTGTCCTTTGCCCTTGGTACGGACTGTGCATTCCCACATAAGGAGTTTCGTAAAATTACAGTAGCAGTTTGCTTGGGGATGTGAAGTTGTTTTGTGATAAATCTGTCTCGAGAGGACATTGTGGAGGAGCGATGCAGTCAGTGAGAAAATCAATAATGAGACCTAAGTGGATATGTGGGTGGTTGGTTCTGGGGATACTTCTTACCTCTACATGGGTATGTGCCATGGTGAGCGGACCGTGCTCCAACTGTCATACGATGCATAATAGTCAGGACGCAGAGATTGTAAGCGATTCAGGTCCCAACGTGACGTTGCTGACCAACAATTGCGTCGGTTGTCATTCCTCCAGTGCACATAGCACATATTACGAAATGGATGGATGCAAGGTTCCGGTAGTACTCTTTACCGGCGGGGAGCCCACCGAATATCTCGCCGGGGGGAATTTTTACTGGGTTAAGCAAGGTCTGGGTGGAGATGATACCAAGGGGCACAATGTCTTTCTGGGAGAAGATGATCAATATCTGTCCAAAGCTCCCGGATCTTCGGTTACCTGCGGGACAAACTCTTGTCATGAAAATCTGTCGCAAGCATTTGGCGGTGCAGGTATGGGCGGATTTCCTTTGAAGGGGAAATATGGCTGCCAAGGTTGCCACCTTAACGTGCGGCATCATGCCCAAGATCACCCAAATGGGGTCTCTGGTGCGGTCACCAGTGCTGAGCAGGGTTGGTACCGTTTTCTGGCTGGGCACAAGTACACTAAAGCCGGAGTTGAGGGTTACGAGGACGGCCTCTGGGAAGCAGGGCTGCATGACGGAGGGAACCATAGCGGTAGTGTTAAGCATAATGAATATCTTGGCAGGGTAGACACTCAGAAAGGTTTCGGATTTGGCACTGGCGATCTTGGGCATACAACTACTGCCTTCTGTACCGGTTGTCATGGAATGTTTCATTCTGACCAGCAAGATGCTAATGCTATGTGGCTAAGACACCCTTCTGATGCAGTGATCCCGAATAAAGGGGAGTACGCTGCTGTTAACATATACGACCCGCTGTCTCCAGTGGCACGCCCAACTGTGCCGGAAGTTTCCAGCGAAATTGTAACGCCGGGAACCGATATGGTTATGTGTCTGTCATGTCATAGACCACACGGTAGCCCTTATCCGGACATGTTGCGCTGGGACTATACCACCCAGATTAGTGGTGGTTCTGAAAATGCCGCAACTGGGACTGGGTGTTTCTTTTGCCACACTACCAAGGATGATTAGGCGCTGATAGCACTAAAGATTATCCTACGGTTTGCACCACCATATGTTTGTATGTTGTTAATTGTTTTAATGTAATGTTTACGCCCCTGTTATCTTTTGATAACAGGGGCGTTTTTTTGCTTTTACTTGATGTTGGTCACGCAAGAAAAGGTGCCGGAACAGTGTTTAATGCAAGAACATCAGAACCATGTCAAAGGCATCTGTGTAAATACCTACAAATTTGAGACCCGTCTATTTTGGGAAGAGAGTTGCAGTGTGTTTAACTTGTCGTACCGAATCAAATCTGGGTTATTTTTTCCGTTTGTTTTTTTTATCCCATTTTTTAGCACCTGCCTTGTATTCATCTTTTCTGGCGGGTTTCCGCTTCTCATCAAACTTGCCGCGTTCGGCAGGAGGGGTGCTCTCGGGCTTAAGTCCGATGTGGTTGTGGCGTATCTGTAACCTCCCCAGTTTGGCAAGAGTCTGAGGTGGAAGATTGCTGGAGAGTTCAATGTAGCTACTCTGGGCTTCGATTTTGATGCGCCCGATGGAGCGAATAGGCAACTGTGCTTCGTTGGTAAACGCCCCTACAATATCGCGTGGAGTTATCTGTTGCTCGCGTCCAACACTGATGCGATAACCGGTCATGGCACCACCTGCGGATCTTGTACTCTCGAAGCGTTCCTGTGCCGAAGGGCGAACCCTTTGGCGTGCGCTGGGTGGGTCTATGGGTTTCAGTTTTGGGTGCAGCGGTTTGCGGCGCTGGAGTTGCCACGCTAAAGCTGCAGCTAGGTCTTCTATCTCGATGTTATCCCGCTTAACCATCTCCTCGATCAAGGTGCGCATGCTGCCTAGATCCTGAGTGGTAAGGGTTTTATGCAGAGTCTCGACAAAGGCATTTATGCGGCATGCGCTAATCTGCTTTTCATCTGGTATAGGCATCATAGCGATCTGTTGCTTGGTAGCCTGTTCAATTCCGCGCAGGAGGCGACGTTCATTCGGGGAGACAAACAGAATAGCTCTGCCGGTGCGTCCGGCACGTCCGGTGCGCCCGATGCGGTGGATGTATGCTTCGGTGTCAAAGGGGATATCGAAATTAAATACATGGCTGATCCGCTCAACGTCCAGTCCACGTGCGGCAACATCGGTGGCAACAACAATGTCGAGGTGCCCCTGTTTCAGGCGTTGAACACATTGCTCCCGCATCTGTTGACTCAGGTCCCCGTTGAGGGCGGCAGCCTTAAATCCGGCGCTTTCCAACTGCGCTGCAATTTCGGTAGTGGCATCTTTAGTGCGTACAAACACCATGGCCGCATTGATATCTTCAACCTCGAGGAGGCGTTTCAACGCTTCAATCTTCTGCCCCCCATGTAACAGCAGGTGAAACTGTTCAATCTGATCCAGAGTGGTAGTGGGGGTGGATATCTGAACGTGACGCGCATTGCCTAGGTAGGTGTTGGCGACACGTTTGATTCGCGGTGGCATAGTGGCGGAGAACAGTGCGCGTTGGCACTCGGCCGGCGCCGCCCCCAAAATGGTTTCGACATCGTCGATAAAACCCATACGCAGCATCTCATCCGCTTCATCCAACACAATCGATTCTATGGCGCTTAGGTCGAGGCTGCCGCGCTGGATGTGGTCAATCAGGCGTCCGGGGGTGCCCACAACCACATCCACGCCTGAGCTTAGGCGTTTGAGTTGCGGTCCCATGGGGCTACCACCATACACAGATAAAACGGAGCACTTGAGGTTGCGCGCAAAGCTTTCAATCGCTTGCGCCACCTGAATTGCCAATTCACGCGTAGGGGTTAGGACTAAAGCCAGAGGACGGCGATCCTTGCGCGGCTGAAGACGTTGTAATAATGGCAGAGCGTAGGCGGCGGTTTTGCCGGTGCCGGTCTGGGCGGTGCCAAGGAGATTCTGTCCCTCAAGAAGCAGGGGGATACTTTGTTCCTGAATCGCGGAAGGATGTTGATATTCCAGATCGTATAGGGCTGCCAATAGTTCCTGGGAGATTCCCAGCGCACTGAATTCGGGGGAGAACATGTTTGCGTGAACCTTGTTGCTTAGAGGAGAGCCGGACGTGCCAGAGGCGGGGGAGCGGCAGATATAGAGCCGTACACTATGCCCGCAGTGGAGTGTAAAAGCCAGCATTATTTTGCGTAGGGGCGCGAAAATATGTGGTTTAGCGTTATAGGTTTCCCGCCCCGACCTTAACTTAGTGTGTAAGAGGCATCGAGCTATCTAAGTGCATGGGGTAAATTGCCTAACACAGGTAGCCCTACATCCCGTTGTATATCTCCCCGCTACGGTCCACGTACTCGCGCAAAAGGGCAACGGCGGCAGCGCGGCACGTATCGCGTTTTACTTCTATGCCGCGTTGCTGCAGCTTTTTTACCCAGCGCTCCGGCTTATCCCCCTCGTCAAACCCTACTCCACGCGCATCTGCATCGCGGGCGCCACAGACTATCCGTTTGATCCCCGCCCAAGGGGTGGCGCCCAGACACATGGCGCATGGTTCGGTGGAGGTGATCAGCTCGTATCCCTTTGATTCAGTCCCCTCCTTTGGAGCAAGGGTATAGCTGCTCAGTTGTTGCTGCGCCAGGATAATTGCGCATATCTCCGCATGCAGTATTGAACAGTTGCATGCCATGACGCGGTTCACACCCGGAGTAAGGAGAGTGCCATTATCCCAGGAGAAAATAGCCGCAGCAAATGGTCCCCCTCCATCTTCAATGTTGCGGCGTCCAAGTTCCAACACCCACTCCATTTTTTCTTCATCGCTAGTAAATTTTCGTCCAGCTGTTTCGGCCACTAGCTGGTGTACCCATGGCGGCAGGGTAAAACAGAAATCTGCTGCCATGGATGGGGAGTTGTTTTTCATCGTTGTTCCTCTGGAGCGAGCATATGTGCCGGATTCAGCAGGCGATCCAGGGTGGCGCTATCAACCCCGTCACGCAGGGCGAGTTCACGCAGGGTAGCGCCGCTCTGATGCGCTTCCTTGGCGAGGCGGGCGGCATGGTCGTAGCCGATTTCCGGCACCAATGCCGTAACCAGGGCGAGGCTCTGTTCCAAAAGCGAGGCACAGCGCTGTGTATCCGCTTCGAGGTCATCCAGGCATTTTTTAGTAAAAGCCTGGACCCCGGTGCTCAAGATTTCGATGCTCTGGAGGATGTTATACGCCATCACCGGCATCATTACGTTGAGTTCGAAGTTCCCACTTAGGGCACAGATGCTGACCGTAGTATCGTTCCCCTGCACCTGCGCGCACACCTGCATGAGGGATTCCGCCATCACCGGATTTATTTTGCCCGGCATGATGGAACTGCCGGGCTGCACCGCCGGGAGAAGTAGCTCCCCTATACCGCAGCGCGGGCCGCTGGCAAGAAAGCGGATGTCGTTGGCGATTTTGAACAGGGCGATGCTGCAGTTTTTTAGCGCCGCACTGAGGTTTACTAAGGCGTCCTTGCTACTTTGGGCTTCAAAATGATTGGCGGCTTCTGTGAATGACACTCCTGTTTCCGCCGCTAGAGCCTCTATAGTGCGGGCTGCAAAGTGCGGATGGGTGTTGAGTCCTGTACCTACTGCAGTGCCACCTAAGGGTAGCTCCTCCAGTTCGGTTGCCGCGTGTTCGAGGCGTGCGATGGCGAGTTCCGTCTGGCGTGCGTAACCCGAAAATACCTGCCCCACCGTAACTGGGGTGGCGTCCTGAAGGTGGGTGCGCCCAATCTTGATAACACCTTTGAACTTTTCCTGTTTGGCACCGAGGCTGGTGTGAAAGGTTTTCAGGGCTGGGAGCAGGGTTGCATGGAGTTGCTCAGCGCACGCAATGTGGATTGCGCTAGGGAAAACATCGTTGCTCGACTGCCCCATGTTAACGTGATCGTTGGGGTGGATGCGCTCTTGCGTGGCGCTGGCGCGTAGCTGTGTGGCGCGGTAGGCGATAACTTCGTTGGCGTTCATGTTGCTACTAGTGCCAGAACCGGTCTGGAAGATATCTACCGGAAACTGGGTGTCTAGATCTCCGCGCACAACTTCTGCGGCAGCATGTTGAATCGCTTCTGCCACTTGCGGGTCGAGAAGTCCCAGGGCACAGTTACTCGCGGCAGCATGCTTTTTGATAAGCCCCAGGGCGCGCAACATCGGACGTGGCAGGCAGATGCCGGAGATGGGAAAGTTGGCAATGGCTCTGGCCGTCTGGGCGCCGTAGAGGGCCGCAATGGGAACTTCCATTGCGCCTAGAGAGTCGGATTCGGTGCGGGTTTTGCTCATGACGTCAATCCTTATATTGGAGTTTTTAAGCCTGGCTGAAAATATGCCCAGTTTTTGCCTTTTTCAGGTGTTGAGTTTTCACGCGTACCATTTAGTTTACGGCTATAAGAGATGTGTCTGGCCCATATGCGGGGCATGTTTGGGCACGTATGTGGGCAAAATAGCGCATATGCAGTGCTGGTGTTATTGTACATTGTTCCAACGCCTTTTTTGGAGGCTGTCATTTGATTTTTATTTGGGCTAAAGTAAGCGCATGGAAAACTTAGCCCTCTTACTTATTTTCTGCTCTGCTTTGATGCATGCATTGTGGAATCTGTTGGTAAAACAGAGTCGAGACAAAACCGTGTTCATCTGGTGGATGTTTGTGAACGCTTGGACTCTCATGACTCTAGTGGTTCTGGTGCGCGCTGAAGCTCTTCCCCTGACCCTTGAACTGATGTGGGTTAGTGCCGCCGCGGCAGTATGTTTCGTATTATACCACTGGCTGGGGGGGTATGCCTACCGTGTCGGCGACCTCTCAGTCACCTATCCTTTGGCACAGACCTCAATGGTGTACGTCCCAGTATGGGGAGTGCTTATATTGGGGGAGCAGCTCAGTGTGGTGGGGATTTTCGGTATTGCGTTGATCGTGATAGGCGCATACGGCATCCAGATGCGGCGCCTGAGCTGGCAAGATGCTCTCTACCCCCTCACCTGTATGCAGGATCGCTCCGTTCGCGCGGCGCTCCTCGCGGGGTTTATCTACTCCATCGGTGCAGTGCTGGACAAGATAGGGGTTAATGGCTACCCCGCATTTGATTTCACCTATATTCTCGTGTTTTTCATGCTAATATTTATGACCCTGAACCTGCTGCGTCCGTGCTACCGTGGGCGGGTGCTGGCTGAGGCGCGCCATCACCCTTGGCTGGTAGCGATCTCCGGGCCGGTAATCATGGCTTCGTTTTTAAGTTTCCGCGCTGGGTTGAGTCTGGCCCCAGTTAGTTACGCAGTGCCGGTGCGCCAGATAAGCATCCTTATCGGCGTGGCTATCGGTCTGCTCTTTCTGGGCGAAACCTGTGGGCGAATTCGTCTTGGGTTTGCCGCCCTGATCCTGTCAGGGGTATTCTTCATCTGGCACGGATAGAGGTAAGCTGTGCCTCCATTGTTAGCACTGTTAATATGGGTCTTAATCCAGTGCGCTCTCCTGTAGTGCTTTATTAAACGCCTGTTCCATAGACATGGGACTGATTTCAGGGAAATATTTTGCTGCATTAGCGTTGGTGGCTATGGTTTCTGATTTCAGCCCTCCAACTAACGCGGAGGCGATACTAAACGGCACCTTGGTAATAAATACCAGCCAATACGCGGACAGGCGCGGACTGAAAAAGGGGAGGGGGAGGAGCCAGCGTTTCAGCCCCATACTTGCGGCCGCTTGTCGCATCAGCCCCTCAAAATCGGTGGCATCAGTTCCAATATCCACCTGAATATTCTGTTCCAATTCAAGGTGGATGCTCGCTTCAAGATAACTGAGGACATCATCTACGGCGATGGGCTGGGTTTTAGTTGTGACCCATTTCGGCGTGATCATAACCGGCAGTTTGCGGGTAAGATCTTGAATGATGCGGAAACTGGCGCTCCCCACACCAAGGATAACCCCAGCGCGTAGCCACAGTACGTGGGGTGTGTCCCCCTTAGTTGCGCTGAGGATCTCCCCAGTTTCGATACGACTGAGCAGGTGTTCACTGGCGTTTTCACGCGCGCCGAGTCCACCGAGATATACAATCTTTTTTACCCCCGCTACCTCACATGCGCTGCGAAAGTTTTTCGCACTCAGGCGATCTTTGCTAGCGTAGTCTCCTCCAGACCCCATGGAGTGGATGAGATAGAACGCGGTATCTACCCCTGCCAGCGCTTCCCTCAGTGCTGCGTGGTCAAACGTATCCCCTTTGACAATCTCGGTTCCCTGCCGCGCCGCTGCACTTATGTGGGTGGGGTCGCGTACCAGCAGCCGCAGCCGTAGCTCGCTCTTGTCGAGCAGCCGCTGCTTAAGTTTGCGCCCGATGTAGCCAGTGGCACCGGTGATGAGAATTGTTTTTACTTCGGTTTGACTCTCACTTGAGTGCATATGGAGGCTTCCCCTTTTATGGCCTGCTTAGTTGCGGTTGAAGGTTGTTTTTTAAAAGGAGCCATTTTTATCTTTTGCTCCAACCAGCCAATAGGCGATAGCCAGCCCGACAATTACCCCACCAATTGTCATAAGTTCCTGCGCTTTTTCCGCAGATAAGGAGTAGATCAGTATTTTTCTGATCAGCGCCGCCATTGCCAGCATGATAAAGGTGCTAATGGCAAACTTCTTGCCCTGCAAATGATTAATCTCTTCGTGAATTAATTCGATGGCGGCCCATAAAACCAGCAAGCTGCCTAAGATGGTGAGAATCCCCTGCTCTATCTCTATTTTGCCGGAAAACAACAGATAGATATCATAGCCAAATAAACTGATAGCGAAGAACGCAACCAGTGCCAATGCGGTAGCTAGGAAGAGGTTTACATAAGAATTGAATTTTTTCAGCCCAACCAGAATAGATTTCTCAAAATTTGATAAAGATAAGAATCTCCCCAACTCTTCCTCGCGGTATGAACTGGTGAGCACATCAAGGTTCATGTCTACTATCTTTTCAATAGCGTATACTTCTTGTAGATGCTGCTTCTGGTTTTTGAGAGGTTCCGTAATGTTCTGCAATATGAAGGTTCGGGTAAAAGTGAAGGCAGAATTTACATAATGGGTTGGCAAGCCAATTTTTACATGTATTTCCCCTATCTTGTAGAGATTGGTGAAATACTGCATGTCATACTTGCCGCAGAACAAATCGACAAACCATTCCCTTATCTTCGAATTGTGTTTGGCAATTATCTCTTTGTTTCGTAAAAATTGTGCGGTCTCTCCAAAGCCCCAGATATAGTCATAAAACTCACCAATAAATCTATCTGCCAGTTGCTCCATGCGTGGCTGAAGTGAGTGCAGCAACTCAGCTTCTGCATCAGTAAATTGGTAATCTGCTTTTAAATCACGATAAAGCAACATGTTGTTCCCCTAAGTTTTTGGTGAAGTTTGTCTCTTGAGGTTTCAGCTTGTGTTTATCCAGGGAAATGTGCAGTTACTTGCCCCTTGCTTGCCTACATAAACCCCTGCTCTTTATGCTTGGCTGCAATCGTTTGCGCCAGGGTTTGCAGAGACTCGAAGACCTCCTGCGACGGGTAGCCTTTTGAAAGCACTGGTTCTATGATTTCTACCTTCAGGTTTGGAATCATCCCTGCCAAGATATCGACTGTTTTTCCGCCCCAGCCATACGAGCCAATAATCGATAGATATTTTGTGCGTGGACGCAGTGCATTGGCAAGAAAGGTGCAGTATGCCGCCGCCGGGTGTGGCCCAGCCAGAACGGTTGGAGTGCCGATCACAATGGTGCCAGCATCAACAAGGGCTATCGCCAGTTTCCCGGTATCGGTAACGGTTAAATTGAAGAGTTCAACCTTCACCCCTGCATCGGTCAGGGCCGAAATCAGATAATCCACCATCGCTTGGGTGCTCTGATGCATGGAAACATACGGCAATACGACAGTGTTTTTCATCGCACCATCGATCCAGTCTTTATACGCATCCAGGATGAATGCGGGGCGATTAAGCAGGGGGCCATGGCTTGGGGCTATCATGTCAATGGCGTAGGGCTCAAGTTTTTCCAGATGTTTTTTTATTATCTGTCGAAACGGCATCATAATCTCGGCATAGTACCGTTTCGCCGCCTCATAGGCGCGCGCTTCGTCGGTGACAAAAAGATCTGCGGTTGCGATATGGGAACCAAACAGGTCGCAGCTGAAGAGAATTTTATCTTCTTTGAGATACGCCACCATGGTTTCAGGCCAATGAACCCAAGGCATATGGATAAACTCTAGAGTTTTATCCCCTAAGCTCAGGGTTTCTTTATCTTCCACCGTGATTATGCGATCCTCAGCGATGTCGAGAAGGTCAAGTAACATCCCTTTTGCCTTGGGGGTGGTGATAAGTTTCGCCTCGGGGTACTTGGCCAGTACTGCGGGGATGCTGCCTGAGTGATCCTGCTCGGCATGCAGGGAGATAAGATAGTCGAGTTTGGTAACATCTTTGAGCTGATGCTCTAGTTCAGAGAAAAACGGCGCTTCAACTGTATCGATAAGGGCAGTTTTCTCGCTCCCTTCAAGTAAAAAGGCATTGTAGCTGGTTCCGTCCGGCAGGGGGATAAGTTCGTCAAAGAGACGCGAATTCCAGTCTATGCTTCCCATCCAGTGGACCTTTTCCGTTATTTTTCGCGGATTCATTCCATTCTCCTGTGTGTCTGTGTTTGAAGATAGCTAATTGCTGACAACATGCTATACCCATATAGTATACAAGACTCTATCTTAAATACGCTGAGGTGCAAATTCTGGGCGCGTATCTTATACGTGATTGAGCAGTTTGAGTTCCTTCGGGTGGGGATTCAAATACACCTGTTCTTGCAGGTATGCCTGCTTGAATTTACGCACAAAGTGGTTCAGCAGCGTAACAGGGACAATGAGGGGCACCAACCCCAGGCAGTAACTGTCGATGAGTTCTACCACTTCCTGTTTTTCATCTGCGTTTAAGTCATGTTTGAAATATCCTAGAATGTGGTGCAATACGTTTGTGTGCTTACTCAAAGTTGCTTTGCGGCTTAGCCCCTTCAGAAGCTGAGTGCGGTATGCGTGCAGAAAATCAGCGAAGCTCAATTCTTTTCCCTGTGCCACCAGGCGCCCTATTTCGCGGTAACTCTCCACGCTGTGCGCCATGAGCAGGAGTTTGTGCCGGGTGTGAAACTCGACAATGTCGCCATAGGTGGGGTTGTTCTGAAGCATGTGGCGGAAACGCTGCAGAGTGAAGATGCGGGTTATGAAGTTTTCTCGCAATGCGGCATCATTCAGACGTCCTTCTTCTTCCACCGGCAAGAGAGGGAAGTGTTGCATGAAGGCTGCGGCAAACAGTCCTATGCCGTCCTTGCGTGGCATCCCTTTCTCCCCTTTTCCCCCTTCCCCCATATACACCCTGACCCGCTCCATCCCACTGCTGGGGGAGTTGGCCTTAAACACGAAGCCGTCAAGATCTTCCTCTTCTAACTCTAAAACCCGGCGTTGCGCCCACTCTTGCATGCGTGTGGTTATATCTTCCCCGGTTTTGGAAAACACCAGCCGCACGGTGCCATCCCCAGCATCCACTTGGCGCAGTGCCGGGCGTGGTATGGAAAGGCCGATCTCCTTTTCCGGACATACAGGGACGTACTCCACATACGGAGCCAGAGTATCGTGCAGGTAGCGGTTCATTTTATGCCCGCCGTCAAAACGAACCTTGTGCCCGAGAAGGCAGGAGCTAATCCCGAGCCGGATTTTGGTACGCATAGGTATTGTTTCCCTTTATTTATGCAGTGCATAGGTGTTTGGAGCATAAAAATCATGATATTGACCTTAATGGTAACCTATCTGGATGAAAATGCCAGCGCTTGTTTTTTTCTCTTTTAGCTTCTAAAGCGGGGGCAGATCGCTGTATGTTTATGCGTATAGAAAATAGCATATCTGAATCTGTTCGTGTCAGCGGGGGAGAAGCAAATATAATGTTTTGGTTGATGTATTTACTTATAGGGGCCTTTGTCGGAATCCTGGCTGGGCTCTTCGGAGTTGGAGGGGGGATAGTAATTGTGCCGCTGCTGGCGTTTTTGTTTTCCCTGCAGCAGTTTCCCCCCCCCTTTGTTGTCCACATGGCGCTGGGCACCTCCCTGGCAACCATTGTGTTTACTTCTATATCCAGTTTTCGCTCTCACCACGCGCGCGGTGCCGTGCTGTGGCCGGTGGTGCGCAGCATAACGCCGGGGATTTTGTGCGGGACTCTGCTCGGGTCGTGGGTGGCAGCGCAACTTAGTAGTAAATTCCTGAGTCTGCTGTTTATGCTGTTTATCTTTTACGTTGCGGGGCGCATGTTTTTTAATGTGCGCCCCCAGCCGAAACATACCCTGCCCGGAACCGTTGCAACTTTAGGGATGGGGACCTTGATTGGAGGTGTTTCGAGTCTGGTGGGGATTGGAGGTGGAAGCCTGTCGGTGCCGTTTTTGGTGCGTTCCAATCAATCGATGCACAGTGCGGTTGGCACTTCAGCGGCAATTGGATTCCCCATTGCGGTAGCGGGTACTCTTGGATATGTGCTCAATGGTTTTGGCGTTCAGGGGTTGCCGGGAGGGAGTGTGGGGTTTGTGCATCTACCAGCTTTGGCCGGGATCGCTCTGGCAAGTGTGGTCACTGCTCCTGTTGGGGTAAAGATGGCTCACGCCCTGCCTGTGGCACGCCTGAAAAAGCTGTTTGCAATTTTCCTCCTTATTATGGGAGTACGGATGCTTATTGGTTTGTAACTATTCACCACTACCGATAGGGGATTGTGGTACCCATGGCGCAAAGTGTCCCTTGGAATGGGTGCCATAAGCCCCAACTGAATAGTTACCTTGGTTTTATGTAGACATGGATTGCGTGTGGTCTTACTTATGGCGTTCCTGCGCCACGAGCTCAGCGTCAATGCCGAGTTTTTTGGCGCGCTCCTGCCACAGTTGGCGCGCGACTGCGCGCATATCCAAGTTTGTATCGCTCTCATCTACAATTTCGATGCCGATCAGCGTCTCCACGAGATCCTCTAGGGTTACCAGTCCTTCGGTGCCGCCGTATTCATCCACCACCAACGCAATATGATGGCGCTCTTTGAGTAAATAATCCAGCAACATTGAGAGCGATACACTCTCCGGCACCGTAAGCATCTCGCGGGCTAAGGTGTGGATCTGCGTGTGGTCGCGCCCCTGTGCCTTTTCTAGCATAATATCAGTTTTTAACACAAAACTGCTGATGTCATCGCTATCCACCATGTACACAGGCATGCGTGAAAATGGTTGTTGGATGACGAAGTCAAATATCTCCCCCACGCTCACGTTGGCGTTTACCATCATCATTACCGTACGCGGAGTCATGATATCCACCACGCGAAAGCGTTCGAAACGGAACAGACTGCGGATGATGCGGCTCTCTTTGTCGTTGATCTGCCCACTGCGTTCTCCCACCTTGGTCATGGCGAGGAATTCATCTCGACTGAAGACATGTAACTGTTTTCCATCTGAGATCAAGCGCGTCAGCCGCTCAGAGATCCATACCAACGGGTACAGGGTCCGGATCAGAAGGAGGATGAACATGGCTGTGGGCCACGCCAGTCTATTCCAGTACAGAGCGCCAATGGTTTTAGGTACAATCTCGGATAAAAACAAAATTGCCAGGGTCAGCAGGGTGGAAAAGAGTCCGAACCATGCACTCCCGAAGATCTCCGATGCTTTGGCTCCCGCACCGATTGCCCCAACAGTATGGGCGATAGTGTTGAGGGTAAGGATAGCGGCTAGAGACTGATCGATCTTGTCTTGTTTCAGACGTTTCAGCAGGGCAGCCTGCTTGGGATGTTTACTTTTACGCTCCTCAATAAAGGATGGGGTCAGACTTAGAAGTACCGCTTCTGCCACAGAACACAGAAAAGAAAATCCTAGCGCCAAAGTCACATAGGCAATCAGGGTGATCACATCAGAATGTGAAGCAAGTGCGCCCCCTGCGCTCGAGATTGGCGCGCCAAACGCCTTCTCCACGACTCCTGTTGCGGTGAGGATGAGCACAGAACCTATACATATACACATAAGGATTGCTGCACGTAGCGCCGTTATTCTGTTCCCTCTTTTTATGGGGGAGGTGCGTAGGGTTTTTCTGCTTTCAAAGTTCCGAGTATAGCTGTCCATGGATAGAGCCTGCTCCAGCTGGAATGAAAACTATGTAGCGGAGTGCTGAATGTGCTCAGCATCCCGGTCAAATTGCCCGCAAGTCAAAAATCGCGCTATTGCAGTGGAAGTTGCGTTTCGTTTGTGGATAGCAATATGACTGAATGGCAGGAGTATAACAGCATCTGCGTCGGGTGTAATGGCGGAAGTTTGCGGTACCAGACCATCATTGTCCTCCGCTATAAGGAGTCTGCCTGGGAGGAACGAGGCACAGCTTGCAACGATGATCCCGATATTGATGGCAGTATCCACCCCTTGCCCCTCAGCGGGGCGTAGCAGGGGTGCAGCCCACTTGCCCTCGGGTTGGGCGCGCAAACATGGTAGCGCCTTGAAGAAACGCGCCACCCCGGGCACATGGAGCGCCAAGTTAGCAAGAGGCGTGCCCCGGTGCGGAGTGCCAATAAACACACAGTGACTGATATTGAACCGGACAGAAGCGTGTGTAGGTGAAGTTGTTGTGTGTATATGTGCCACAAATGCGCGCACTACAAGTCCCCCCATACTGTGCGCCACAAATGCAAGCTGCTTGCCTTGGAGTTGCTTCTGCTCCAGTTGTTGTTGCAGCGCACAGACTCCGTCAGCGATAGTGCCTCGGGTAATGGGAAGTTCCACCCGCATCACTGCGTAGCCCAAAAGTTCCAACTCGCGGTGCAAAAATGCCATATCGTGGCGGGTACGAAAAAAGCCGTGCACCAGGATAACTAGGGGTTTTTCCGGTTCCTCTGCTGACAGGGCCGGTTTAACTGCAGAGGGTGTAAGTGTGGCGCTCATTTCTGCAATCTTGATCCTTTCAACTAATTCATTCTGTTTGTACCCAACCCTCATCCCCGCGCTCGGAGTGGGGATTCATGCCGGGAGGCGTGATTGTCGCGCGGCAGCTGCATAGCCGAGTCCCAGCAGTCCGACCTTTGAACCTGATCTTAAATGAAACAGCAAGTAATGCCAGAATTATACATGCCTGATTAAATAGTGGTATAAAAGGTGGTAAGCTGCTGCCTCCAATTTCCAACAGGGTTGTTCACGTTGCTTTCCGATGGAATCTATATGAATCGAACACACTCGTACACACCTCCCTGTCCTGAGCAGGTGTTTGTGTTGCCTACCACCCTGCGGGAGTTGCGCCGCATTGGAAATTATGGCTGGGCGGTGTTGGTTGTTGTGGCGCTGTGCTTGGGGAGGGCCTGGTACTGGAGTGCGGCGTTGCAGTGGATGTTGCAGGCCAGTGTCCTCTGGACCTTAGTCTTGTACGAGGCCATGCGCCATGCGCCGCTTAATTACAATGGCTCTGCCACCGAGCCCTATGCCCACCTGGGTCTGGCCAATCGCCTGACTATTCTGCGCGGCTGGCTGATCGCGTGTGTTGGTGGGTTTCTATTCCAGTCTGTTCCGCCGGGATTTCTCGTCCTTGTTCCGGCGGGGTTATATACAGTATCCGCCATGGTTGACCGCCTCGATGGTTATACCGCACGCCGGACTGGGCACGTAAGCCGCATGGGGATGGAGCTGGATACTGTATTTGACGCGCTGGGGTTGGCTGTCGTGCCGCTGTTAGCAGTCTGGTACGGGAAGATCCACTGGTCCTATCTTCTGGTCAGTTGCGCATATTATCTGTTCCAATGGGGAGTAAGCTATCGGCAGAAAACTGGGTTGGCGGTTATTCCGCTCCAGCCGAAGCGTTCGCGCCGCACTATTGCGGGATTCCAGATGGGATTTATTGCCGTAGTGCTGTTCCCAGTATTTGAGCCGCCGGCTACCCAGGTTGCAGGATTTGCTTTTATGCTGCCCGTTCTGGCGGGATTTTTCCTTGACTGGCTCGCTGTAAGTGGGGTGATAACGAAAAAATCGTATATAAATCAGAGTACTCTTGAATTTGGAGAAAATATCATCAATTACGCTACTCAGCCTTTGCTCCGTCTGATCCTTGCCGGAGCAGTGCTCGCGGTGGTACTAGGTTATGCAGAAAATATCTCTACCCTGATTCATGCTGCTCCGTTGCTTCTGTACGCCATGGTGGGGTGTGGCATGCTGATTCTGGCGGGGGTGCTGGGGCGTATATTTGCCCTGCTGTTGGTTTTACTCCTGGAATGGCATTACACGATATTTCTGCTGGGGCCAATTGATTACGTTATCCTGCTTGCCACAATTTGGGTGCTGATATTGGGCGCAGGACGTTTCAGCATGTACCCACAGGATGAAGGGTGGGTCGCACGCTATGATGGTGCCTGATGCATAGATATAGAGTGCTTCAGGTGCTTACCTGGCTGTTCGGGGCGGGGCTAGTTGTCTGGACTCTGACACGCCTCCCTTTAGCAACAATTCAGACATCACTGTCACAGGTGTCCCTGCCGCAATGGATGGTGTGGGCAGGGCTAAACCTGGCCATTCTTGTTGTCTATGCACAGCGCTGGCGCTGCCTGTTGACAGCAGCAGGATTGCAGATCGACTTTCGCTCTGTGTTTCTCTTGCGTCAGGCTGGGCAGTTGATTAGCTTTATTACCCCTGGTCCTCAGTTCGGCGGGGAGCCATTCCAGGTGTATTGGCTCTGGAAAAGGTTTTCCGCCTCTGGAGCCGCGGCGATGTTGGGCGTGGTGCTGGACCGGTTTTATGAACTGTGGGTAAATTTTGCGTTTCTGCTCTTGGGTTTGATTGTGTTGATGTTGACCCCGGCGCTGGTGTTGGCGGACTGGTCGTCTCTGGCCTTTAGCGTAGCTCTGATCCTCTTCGGTCTTTCGTGTAGTGGATGGTTTATCGTTTCACATCAGGGGCAGTTGTTGGTCTGGATAAAAAAACTGGGACTGCGCTGGCAGCATAGTCCCCTTCTTGGCTGGGTTGAGGGAGGCTGGGATGAACTCGGGACCCGTATGCGAATGTTAATCCGCGCAGAAAAACGTTCCTTGGCTGTGGCCCTGTTACTGGCGCTGTTGGGGTGGGGCGGAATGATTTTCGAGACCTGGTTGCTGCTCCGGTTTTTTGCAATCGAGACTGACTTTACCGCGCTAGTATTGTTGCTGGTGGGGATGCGCCTTGCTTTTCTACTGCCCCTGCCGGGGGGGATTGGCACGCTGGAGGCTGCCGTGTTCTGGGCTTTTACCGCATTGGGACTTCCCATGGCTGGCGCCGCTGCAATTCTTGCAATGCTCAGATTGCGGGATGCGCTTATTTTATGCGTTGGTCTCTTTGCCCTGCACCGACTCCGTCACCCCTTCACATCCAATGCGCCTCCGATTGCGAGCAAAAAATGGCGCATTCCAGACGCATAGCGTTAAATCAACATCCCCGTCCCCGTCCCCATTCTATTCCGATCATCCCGTTTCAACCCTGCCGAAGAGGCTGCGGTTGTGGCTAATCACGGACGTGAGTTCCAGGTTGCGATGGTGCGGAGGAGAAAAGCGCGGATCATT
>Ga0265295_1000638_pt1 | contig 68345 bp, 50 predicted proteins | sample Munlansysbiofilm_FD_192503 | JGI IMG/M metagenome (GOLD analysis project Ga0265295, IMG submission 192503) | Leachate microbial communities from a municipal landfill in Southern Ontario, Canada - Methane capture system biofilm | ecosystem: Engineered > Solid waste > Landfill > Unclassified ...
TCCGGCAGCTGCTCCTGCACCGCCGCGAGGATCTCTACGCGCTTGATGGAGTCAATCCCCAGGTCGGCATCCAGGCTCATATCCAGCTCCAGCATTTCGGTAGGATAGCCAGTTTTCTCCGCCACGATCAGCAGCAGTTCTGCTGCGACATCAATTGATGGCTGCGCATTTGCTGCAGGCTTTACCGTTGTGGTAGGGACTGCAGCAGTGGGTTGCGGGGCGCATGACGTGGCCGGTGGTGAGACTTGAGGCAAGATGGCAGGCGCAGATGGAGTTGGCGGCTGGCTGAGGGGCTGATGCCAGTCGGTCTGAGATTCCACCGGGGCATCTGTCGGTTGCCCCATCAGGGCGCGCATGGCTTGCAGCGCTTCGGTCTGACCGGCGAGAAACTGCTCGTGCAGACGGGCGGTGTCTTCCTGCATCTGTTGCAGCACGCTCATCTGGGAGCGCAACACCTGCAGTGAAGGGGCGCCACTGCTATCCTGCGGGTGCTGTGGGGCTGTCTCTGCCCAGGCCGGAGTTGGGGTGGTAGCTGAAGTTATTGGTGCAGTGGCGCAATTTTGCGCGGGGCTGCTCTGTATTTGCTTGTTCTGGTCTGCGGGCGCGGGAGGGCACGGCGCACAATTGCTCTCGCGGCTATCCACCAGGGTTCTGGTGCTGGGTGGAATAGGTTCACGCTCCTTGGTGAAGTTAGCGCCGCAGATTTTTATGCTCATCCGTGGTTTTTTATCTTCCACTGCAGGGCGGTTTAAATAGGTTCGGGCGTAATCTTCATCCCAGCGTTGCAGTTCCAGCGGCAATCCCAGCGCTGCAAGTTGTGCCAGAGTACGTGCAACATCGAGCATACCGGCACGTTTGCCGTTGGAGGCATCGAGGGTGACGATGTGGGTCTGGGTTGATGGCGGCAGAATTTTCTTTACCATCCCGGAGAGGCGGGCGCCGGGGCCGACCTCGATAAAGGTGGTGATACCGTCGGCGTGCATCTGTTTAATCTGGCTGACAAACTCTACCGGGCTGGCGATTTGTTGTGCCAGCAGGGTGCGGATCGCGGCGGGCTCAGATGGATAGGTCGAGCCGGTCTTGTTGGCGTAGACCTTGGCGGTTGGAGTTTGGACCTCAATGGAATCGAGCACGGCGTGAAATGGTTCGGAGGCCGCGGCAACCAGCTTGCTGTGAAAAGCGGCTGCAACATCGAGAGGGATGCAGCGCATTCCGGCGTTTTTGCAGGCAGTGGCGGCTCGTTCAATTTCCGCGCGCGCCCCTGAAAGGACCCCCTGCTGTGGGGTATTTTTATTTGCAATGATAAGATCCAGCCCTTCAGCTTCAAGCAGGGCTTCAATCTCTGCCAGCGGGGCGGAGACCGCAAGCATGGTCCCTTTGTCGCTGCCGTCACCGCGCATCAGGGAGCCGCGCAGACCGGAGAGCTGATACAACTCTGCTGCTGAGTAACTATGGGCAGCACACAGGGCGGTCAGTTCGCCATAGCTGTGTCCGGCGAAGGCTCCAGCTTTGATGCCGTAGCGCTGCAGGTACCGCCAGGCCCCAAAACTGACGCTGCCGATGGCTGGCTGTGCATGGTGTGTGGCCTGCAGCTGTTGCGCTGCGGCGACGGCAGCGTCACTGGTATAGATGCTGTGAGGGTAGATCAGATCACTGAGCTTTTGCCCCTGCTCCAGCTCGAGGGTGGCATCGGCACATTCCAGTTCTTCAAGCATTTCGGGTGCATGACACGCCAGATCGCGGAGCATGAAGGGGTACTGTGCCCCCTGGCCGGGGAATAACACCGCAACCTTGCTTGAGTCCGCCCCGACAGGCTCCATGGCGCTGTAGTATATCCCCGTCGGGGTTGAGGCCTGATCTTTGCCGCTTTCAAGCAGGGCAGATGCCTGGTCCAAGGTTACAAGTGCATGTGCGGGATCTTCGCTGCAGCACACGAGGCGATGCTTGGCGCCGGGATCAAACGCGGCGCGGCTGTGCGCAGCCAGCTGGCGGACATGCTCTGCACTGGGCACGCTGGCGGTTTTTGCGCTGGAGTTATTCTGCAACTCTGCCTGGCTCTGTTCGAGCTGGAGCTTCAGTTCCGCTAGCGTTGCGCCGCTCCATGCCAGAATCTGGGGGCTGCCATCCCAGTCGCAGAAGCGTTTTTTGTGCTGGTATTCTTCCAGAATGCAGTGGTAGTTACTCCCGCCAAAACCAAACGCGCTCACCCCTGCGCGGCGGGGCTTGTGCGCTTCTGTTACCCAGGGGCGCGTTTCAGTGTTGACATAAAACGGACTGTTGCCAGCGATAATTACATCCTGTGGCGTGGTTACATTGATGGTGGGGGGGAGAATCTTGGTATGCAGCGCCAGCACCGTTTTGATGAGGCCGGCGGCACCGGCGGCAGCCTTGGTGTGGCCAATCTGGGATTTAACCGAGCCCAGGGCGCACCAGGGGGTACCATCGCTGTCGCCGAACACTTCGCGCAGCGCCTTAATTTCAGTGGCGTCTCCAACCTTGGTGCCGGTGCCGTGCGCTTCGATGAGGGTTATGTCGCGCGGTTTGACTCCGGCGAGGTTTTGCGCGTTTAGAATGGTGCGCTTCTGCCCGTCTACGCTGGGTTCATAGATGGCGCCACCCTTGCCGTCACTGCCGCTGCCGACACTTTTGATGACAGCGTAGATGTGGTCTCCGTCGCGTTCGGCGTCTTCCAGACGTTTTAAGGTGACCAGGCCCAGTCCCTCGCCGATCATGGTGCCGTCGCTTGCTTCATCAAACGGGCGGATCTGATTGGTAGGAGACAGCGCCGGCGTTTTGCTGAAGCAGGTGTACATGAAGATATCGTTAAAGGTGTCGATACCGCCGGTGATCACCATGTCCGCATGGCCGCATGTCAGTTCCATTGCGGCCATATGCACCGCACTTAACGAACTGCCGCACGCCGCATCAACCACGCTGTTACTGCCGCCGAGGTTGAACTGTTTGCTGATACGGCCGGCTACAACATTGCCGAGCAGGCCGGGGAACGAGTTTTCCTGCCACGGGACGTAGGATGCGCTGATGCGCTTAACCACCTCATCTGCCACTTCCGACGGAATGCCGGAATCGAGCAGCGCCTTCTTCCATCTGGGATGCCCAAGTCGGGCCCCGAGGGGAATCACCATCTCCAGCGCGCCGGTTACACCAAGCAGGACAGAGACCCGTTCCCGTGCGAAATCTCCGTCCGGGTCGTAGCCGGCATCGCGCAGGGCTTCACGCGCAGCGATAAGACCCAGAAGCTGGGAGGTATCGATCGCTTCAAGAATATTGGGCTGAATATTGAATTCAAGCGGGTTGAAATCAACCGGATCGAGGAATCCACCCCGGTTGCCATAGGTGTGATCCGCGCGTTTTGGGTCCGGGTCGTAGTAGTCCGAAACCCGCCAATGGGTCTCTGGAATTTCACTGATAGCGTCCACCTTGTTTTTGATGTTGGCCCAATAGGTGGATTTGTCCGCCGCTTTGGGGAACAGGCAGCCGATACCTACAACCGCCAGAGGAATGGCCGGAGTCAAAGGGGTGGATGAGCTGATATCTTTTTTAACATCTGGTTTTGAATTCATCGTTTGGTTCCTGTATTAAATCCATAGTTTCAGCCAGCGCTTAACCACCTGCCGAGCCCACAGACGGACGTGCAAAATCAAAGGCTTCTTTTATAAAAGCAGGGGATTGATTTTGTAGGTTGATTTTAGGTGCCATGCTTTAAAACTGTATTTTTTGGCGTACTTTTCAGCTTACAGCGTTAAAAAGTTCGCGGAAGGGGCTTCATCACCAATCTTGTTAGACACGCAGGCACTGCTCAATCTCTGCACGGGTTAGTGGTTGCAGCGTCAGTGCTTCCTGCGGATGGGCGCACTCATAGAGCTCGCGTGCCTGGCCGAGCATCCCGGCTCTGAGCCAGACCGCCGCGCCAAGCAGCAGGTTGAGATTGACATCAACTACGTTGCGCTGCTTCGGCTGTTCCAGGTATGTCCCCTTGGTCCAGGCGTTAAAAGCAGGCATGGCCGGGCCACACCAGATCTGATAGTCGATGCGGCGTTGCGGATTGCCCTCGATGGCCCAATAGGTTGCCTGCCCCAGATAGGAGCGGAACATGAGAGCCATTTTGTGTTTTGGGTTGTTGTCGGCACGCTCTATTTCGCGCGGGTCACGGAGTGCAAAGAAACTTCTGGTGCTGTCCCACACCTCGTCCAGGCTGGCCTTGAAGATGGTTTTTTCCAGTTTGGCGCGCTCTGGCGGGGAGATTTGTTCGATGCTTTCATGGTTGCGGTACAACTCATACAGTGAGGCGGCGCGCATGGAGAACATGGTGCCCCGTTTGAGCACCTGCACATCCACACCCATTTCAAACATATCTGCGGCTGGAGCCATGGCGATATCGGCCTGCTGCGCTTCAGCGAGCATCTGTTTGACCTGCGGGCAGGTGCCCGCCTCAACACAGGCCTGATTGACGCTGCCGGTCACTAGGTAGGCGGCGCCCATGGCAAACGCGGCCGCGGCCGCATACGGGGTGGCTATCCCTCCGCCCAGGCCAATGTGGGGACGTTTGGCGTACTGATAGCGCTGCTGCAGTGTATCGCGTACGGCAACAATAGTGGGGAACAGTGCCAGGGCGGGACGATTGTCCGTGTGTCCGCCGGAATCCGCTTCTGCGGTTACCGCATCGGCCATCGGGATCTGTTTGGCCAGCTCAGCCTGTGCGGCACTTATCTTCCCCTGCGCTTGCAGTTGGGCTACAATCGCCGCCGGTGCCGGAGACAGAAAGTGGGTCGCGATCTCCTCGCGTGATACCTTGGCGATGATCTTGTTGGGAATGACGATGGCGCCAGCGGCGTCGCGGTGAATGGCGTGGAGGCGGTATTCAACCAAAGGGGCGGTGATCTGCAGAAAGGCGGAAGCTTCGATGAGCTTCAGCTCCAACTGCAGATACATATCTACCAGTTTTTGCTCCAGTTCCGGTTCGTTCGGGCTATGGATGAGATTGCAACCATAGGCATATCCACCGGGGTCAAGTTCACTCTGCAGCGAGCGCATCTGAGTTTCCACATCGGGAACATCCAGCCCCGCACTGCCAAAAAACCCCAGCATGCCTGCCTTGCCCAGAGCTTTGACCATAGCTGCGGAACTTATCCCCTTGGCCATGGAGCCGCCGATTACAGGGTAACGCAGACCGTGAGAGCGCAGAAAATCCAAGTCACCACACTGGTGCGGTGCCAGTGGGGTGGCATATCCCAACAGTGTTTGCGCCTGGGCTGAAGCCTCTGCCGAATCTTTATGTGTCCCAGGCAGCGTGCCCATCAGCGCCTGTCCATCCGTATAAACCTGGCAGACACCGTGCTCATCTCGGCATAAAAATACCGGGCGGTGCATCTGCATGAGGGCGGTGTTCAGCGAAGTGGGGGAGGCTTTACCGCCTGACGGTGGAGTCCAGGTTCCTATTGGATTGCAATGCGCAAAACTCAGGGCAGGCGCGCTGCTGTCCCCCTTAAGCGCAGAGGTAGACGATGTGTGCTTCATAACCCCTCGATATCTAAAGATTATAATTTAGAAATAGTGTCATTTTGAAAAAAGCTTATGCAACTGTGCCGTGTTGTGAGGTTTGGGTGGAGCTGCTGCAGTGACTTTAGGGGCAGACCTCTTTGGGCATCTCTCTTTTGCCCTTTTGCGGTTATCCTTGAGGATGTTTGCTTTGGGTTATTCAGTGCATCCCGTTCAGTGCCTCACGCAAAAGCGTAATTATGCCACTTTTACTACATTAAGGCAAAACAAAACACCGCGGTGGCAACTGCTGAAGCTGACATGCAGCCTGACTTGGCCGCAGAGCTGTCTGCTGGTTTGTTTATGTTTCTGTAAAGGGGGAGCAAAAGTCAGTGAAGCGAATGCGACGGAGCTGGCCCGGGTTCAGATTCTTGCGCGAATGCATGGGCAAAATCAACCTGGGGAATATGCAGAGGGGGAAATCCGGCGCGCCTGGTTATGTCGGCTATTGCTTCGCGCAGGTAAGGGAATATGGCAGGAGCGCAGTGGCGCTTTACCAGAGGCTGGAGAGCAGAGGCGGAAGGGGGATGTTGGAGCTTAAAGGTTGCAACACCTTCAATATTGAGGAGAAAAGGGACTTTATGTGTGGGGCTGTCTTTGAAAATGACTGCCATAAACACCTTGAGCCCGGTGCCCTGTAGCTCATGCCGAATTTTAAATTCAGTATGAACTTGGGCCTGCTGACTTGCGGCACTGAACTCTGGGTTGAGAGAAAAATTGAGGCGCGTGATACGAAAGTCAGTGAAGTTGATCTCTGGGGCAGGTGTATGCATATCTGGCTATTTAACATCGAAGTGTGGCAATGTTCAAGCATAAGTTTTTTCCGCAGGGTACGAACCACGGTATGTTATGTAATATTCCAGGTGGTGGCGGCTTTGGCGTACCGGCGGGTTTTGGTATTATTTCTTTACAAAGATTTTGAATCTGACTAGTCTTACATCCGATTTTGCCGCTGGCCGATCTGTACTCCTGGCTGATTTCGCTGCGGGTCTATTTTTTGCCAGTTTTGTTACACCTCTTGAAAGCCGGGTAGTTGAGGCCGGTTTCGGGGGGGCACGACAGCGGCAGGCATCCCATATAAGTGCAGGAGACTATGAAACAACAGAACATTCGCAATTTTTCCATAATCGCACATATCGATCACGGTAAATCCACCCTGGCGGACTGTCTGCTTGAAAACACCGGCGCCCTCCATGAGCGGCATAAAACCGAGCAGTTTCTGGACAAGATGGATTTGGAGCGTGAGCGCGGCATTACCATCAAGGCGCAGGCAGCCTGCCTTACGTACAAGGCCGATGACGGTGAGGAATATATCCTGAATCTGATCGACACTCCGGGGCATGTGGACTTCAGCTATGAGGTCAGCCGCTCGCTTATGGCGTGCGAAGGAGCTCTGCTGGTGGTGGATGCGTCTCAGGGAGTGGAAGCCCAGACCCTGGCCAATGTGTATCTGGCTCTGGATGCTGACCTGGAGATCTTCCCGGTGTTAAATAAAGTTGACCTGCCGGGTGCCGATCCAGAGCGGGTGAAGGAGGAGATTGAGGAGATTATCGGCCTCGACGCGCACGACGCTATCGCCGCCAGTGCTAAGGAGGGGATTGGTATCCACGAAATCCTTGAAGCTATTGTGCGCAAGGTTCCCGCCCCAAAAGGGGACCCGGATGCACCACTGAAAGCGCTATTGTTCGACTCCTGGTACGACCAGTATCAGGGGGTTATTGTGCTGGTGCGGATAGTGGACGGTACCCTGAAAAAGGGAGATAAGATTCAGTTCATGGCCAACCGTTGCAGCTATGAAGTGCTGCAACTGGGGGTATTTACCCCATATCCGCTGGAGCGGAAGAGCCTTCAGGCCGGAGAAGTCGGGTTTATGATTGCCGGGATCAAGGTGGTAAAAGATGCCAAGGTTGGTGACACCATCACCCATCTGCACCGTCCCGCGCAAGAATCCCTGCCGGGGTTTAAAGAAGTAAAGCCCATGGTGTTCTCCGGGATGTACCCCATCGATACCAATGACTATCCCTCCCTGCGTGATGCGCTGGAAAAATTGCAGCTCAACGACTCCTCCATTTCCTTCGAGCCGGAAAACTCAGCAGCGCTTGGGTTTGGGTTCCGGTGCGGATTTTTAGGGCTGTTGCATCTTGAAATTGTGCAGGAACGCCTGGAACGCGAATTTGGCATTGATCTCATAACCACGGTGCCCACGGTGGTGTATCACGTGACCACCACCAAGCAGGCGAAGATCAATGTCGACAGCGCGTACAAACTCCCCGATGTGCAGGATATTGCCCTCATCGAAGAGCCATTTATCCTTGCGTCTGTGCATGTGCCCAACGAATATGTCGGCCCGGTGTTGAGGCTGTGTGAGGAAAAACGCGGTGTTCAGCGCGAGATCCGCTACCTGACCTCTACGAGGGTGATGATTGTGTACGAGCTGCCCTTAAATGAGATCGTACTGGATTTCTATGACCGCCTGATGTCGTTGTCTAAGGGGTATGCCTCGCTTGACTATGAGCACCTTGACTATCGCCCCAGCCAACTGGTGCGGATGAATGTGCTGATCAATGGTGAAAGTGTCGACGCTCTGTCACTTATAGTACATCGAGATAAGGCTCAGGAGCGTGGCAGCGAGATGGTCTCGAAGATGAAGGAATTTATCCCGCGCCAGCAGTATGTCGTGGCTATTCAAGCTGCTGTCGGTGGAAAAATAATCGCGCGTGAGACTGTCAAGGCGTTGCGCAAAGACGTTACCGCTAAATGTTACGGTGGAGATATCTCGCGTAAACGTAAATTGCTGGAAAAACAGAAGGAGGGCAAAAAGCGGATGAAACGGGTAGGTAATGTGGAATTGCCTCAAGAAGCCTTTCTTGCCATACTTAAGACAAAAGATTAATTATTATGACTGAAATATCTAAAAACAAAAGCAAAAAACCCTGGTATCGTGAGTACTCAGAAGCCCTGATTGTAGCCGCGGTTCTGGCTTTGATTATTCGGGCATTTGTGGTGCAGGCATACAAGATTCCCTCCGGCTCCATGGAAGATACCTTGCTGATAGGGGATCATCTGCTGGTGTGCAAGTTTATCTACGGAACCAGAATTCCTTTTACGGATGTTTCAATCCCGGGGCTCAAAGATCCTGCGCGCGGGGATATAATCGTATTTGAATTCCCCGAAGATGCAGATGTAAGCTGGTGGAAGCGCCGTGATTTTATTAAGCGCATCGTGGGTTTGCCCGGCGATCAACTTGAGATCCGGGACAAAAAACTCTATGTGAATGGTGAGCGCTACGCCATAGAGCAGACTGTCCATAAAGATCCTCGCACCATCTATCCCGGAACCATGCCCTCGCCGCAAGACCGGCGCGATTTTATGCCAGCATTGCAGGTACCACCGGGGCACTATTTTGTCATGGGTGACAATCGGGATAACTCGTACGACAGCCGCTTCTGGGGTTTTGTCGCGGAAGATAAGATCAAGGGACAGGCGTTTATCAAATACTGGTCATGGGACAGTGACACCAGCCGCCCGCGTTGGGGGCGAATCGGGCGCCTGATTGAATAAAGTTATGCCAACACAAACTCCAATGATGCGCCAGTATCTGGAGATAAAAGAGCGCTATCCAGATGCAATTCTATTCTTTCGTCTTGGGGACTTTTACGAGATGTTTCTGGACGATGCGGTGCTCGCTGCGCGTGTTCTTGACATAGCCCTTACCAGCCGTAACAAAGGGGCCGCAGCAGAGATCCCTATGTGTGGTATTCCGTACCACAGCACCCGCCCTTATCTGGCGAAACTGGTGGCGGCAGGATACAAGGTTGCCATCTGCGAGCAGGTGGAAGATCCGCGTGAAGTCAAGGGGCTGGTGAAGCGCGAAGTGGTAAGGGTTGTCACTCCGGGCACCGCCATTGAGCAGGAGCTGCTGGAGCCGGACGTCAATAATTTTCTTCTGGTTATTTCCAAAGTAAATGCTGCGTACGGGGTCGCCTCTCTGGATCTATCCACCGGCCATTTCCGCGTAACCTCTGTGGCACATCTCAATGATGTCAGACGCGAAATAAGCGCCATTGCGCCGCGCGAGATCCTTGTGTCTGAAACCGAGCTGGAGCTGTTTCAGCAAGGGTTGGGCGATGCTGTAGATAGTGTCCGCCTCGATGCTCTGCCGCAAGATGTCTTTGTCCCCGCCGCTGCTGAAGAGCGTCTGCTACGCTTTTTTGCCACCGAACATCCAGGGGTGTTCGGCTGCGCAGACCAGCCCGCAGCTCTCAGCGCTGCCGGTGCTGCCCTGTATTATATAGAGCAAACCCAGTGCGGCTCTGTCGCTCATATCCGTTCGCTGCGAACCTATCACACGTCTGATGCCATGATCATTGACGCCGATACCCGGCGCAATCTGGAAATTACCGCGACCATGCGCGACAAAAAACGGCGCTGTTCACTCCTCGGTGCGGTGGACCGTACCGTCACCTCTATGGGGAGCCGCACCCTGCGTCAATGGCTCACCATGCCCCTGGTGCATACCGCGGCAATCTGCCGCAGACATGAAATGGTCGCGGAGGCGATCCGCCAACCGGTGCTGCGCGCTGACATGCATGCCGCGTTAAAGCAGATCTATGATCTGGAGCGTCTTAACGCCAGAATCTCCATGGGGAGTGCCAATGCCAGAGACTTGCTCTGTGTCCTGACTTCGGTACAGAATATCCCCCCCATCCTTGAACACCTGCACAGCTTCGCGGCCGAACTTGCATCCGAGTTGCGCAGCTCCATCGATCCGCTTGAGGACGTGGTTGAACTGTTAGAGGCGGCTCTGGCGCCGGAACCCCCCATAAGTGTGCGCGAGGGGGGGATTATCCGCGATGGTTATGCCCCGGATCTGGATGAATTACGCACTATTACCCGCGAAGGAAAAGGGTGGATAGCGCGCCTGGAAAAGCAGGAGCGCACTTCCACCGGAATCAGCACCCTCAAGGTGCGCTATAACCGGGTGTTCGGTTATTTTATCGATGTGCCCAGAACCCAGCTCGACAAGGTTCCACCCCGCTATGAACGCAAGCAGACTCTGGCGAATTCCGAACGCTATTTCACCCCTGAACTCAAAGAGTACGAAGACAAGGTGCTGGATGCGCAGGAACGCCTGAACGCCCTGGAATATGAAATATTTCAGGGCCTGCGCGCCTATGTTACGCAACAGGGGAGCAGGATTCAGGTGACGGCGGAATCTCTGGCGGCGCTGGATGTGTTACTCGGGTTTGCCGAGCTGGCGCATGAGCGCAATTACTGTTGTCCTTCGATGGACTCCAGCACCGTGCTGGAGATTGAACAGGGACGCCATCCGGTGGTTGAGACCATGACCCTGGGGGAGAGTTTCGTCCCCAACGATGTAAAGCTCGACACCGAAACTGCACAAATTCTGGTGATCACCGGACCGAACATGGCGGGCAAATCAACCTTCATGCGCCAGGTGGCTCTGATTGTTCTGCTGGCTCAGGCCGGTTCTTTTGTACCAGCGCAGCAGGCAAGGATAGGGGTGGTGGATCAGATCTTTACCCGGGTCGGCGCCAGTGACAACCTTGCACAGGGGCAATCCACTTTTATGGTGGAGATGAGTGAAACGGCCAACATTCTCAGCCATGCCACGCCGCGCAGCCTTATTGTCCTGGATGAGATTGGTCGCGGAACCTCCACCTTTGATGGTATAAGTATAGCCTGGGCAGTGGCAGAGTTTTTGCACGACAATGCAGATGTTGCGGCACGGACCCTGTTTGCCACCCACTACCATGAGCTTACGGAATTGGCCAATATCCATGCGCGCATCTTCAACTTCAACGTAGAGGTGCGACAGTGGAAGGACAAAATTGTGTTTTTGCGCCGCATTGTTCCTGGCGGTGCAAGCCACTCCTATGGCATTCAGGTGGCGCGTCTTGCCGGCTTGCCCGAGCGGGTGATCAGCAGAGCCAATGAAGTTTTGCACACCCTCGAGCTCGAACACGCAGGAGCAACAGGGGCGGCGTCGGGCGCAACGCCAGAGATGAAGGCGGAGGCGCATGGGTTGAGTCAAAATGCTGACTCGTGTCAGCAGCAGCTGTTCGATGGACATGAAGATGTAGTACGTGCGCGCCTGCATAGTATCGACATAGAGCGTATCACCCCCTTGGAAGCGATTTATGTTCTGGATGAACTCAAAAGGCTCCTTACTTAAGATTGATTCCGGTTTTATCCACCGGCCAGGGCCCCATTGTGCCCGGCTGACGGCGCGGTCGGTTGTTCAGTGGGTTGCCCAGATAATGGGCTTAAGTGTGGTGCTGCTTCTGTTAGGGGTGGCGCTGGCACAGGCGGGCCCGCAGCAGGAATATCTTGAAGCGCGCTCCGAATTTTATACCCTGCTGAAATCCAACACCAAGCAACAGTATCGGCATAATTGGGACAAAGTACTCACTCCGCTGCATACCTTTATCGAGACATACCCCCAGCATCCAAAAACACCATCGGCTTATTATCTGCTCGGTAAGGGGTATACCCGCCTGGCGGAAATTTCTCATCTGCGTTCAGACCTGGACCGGGCTGTTGCTCTGCTCACCAAACTTGAAGAGCAGTTTCCACGCAGCAGTCTGGCCGATGATGCCATGTACCTGCGGGCTAAGTTGTATCTAGAGCGCTATGCCGATAAAAAAGAAGCTGCGCAGCTGTGCTACCGTCTGATAGGGCGCTACCCCGACGGAGATATGCGCTCGGCTGCCGAGCGCCTGATTGAGCGCTGTGGCTTTACCTCTGCCCAACCCAAGCGTGCCTCCTCACCTGCTGCTGTACCGTCTACGGCGGGGAATTTTCTGACGGATATCCGCCATTCCATCTCCCCTGAGCGGATCCGCGTGGTGCTGGAAACCTCCGCCCCGGCACGTTTCAGCGCCGGACGTCTCAGTGCCCCCGCCCGGATATATGTGGATGTGCCCGGGGTGAAAAATCCCGAAACTCTGGCTGAGCGGTATTCCATAGAACAACGCGGCAGCGTACTGAAGACGATTCGGGTTGGCCACGATGGTGCTGCCGCTCGGGTAGTGTGTGATCTTGCCCACGACGCCGACTATAACGTCTTTACTCTGGATGAGCCTGCAAGAATAGTGATCGATATCTCCAACAGTTCCGGACCCGTAGTCACAGCGAACCATGATGAACTTCGCGCCGCCCCGCGTGCCGCAAAAGACCATGTAGATACCCTGCTGGCTGGCGCTGCAGCCGGGCATGTGGATATGGTCAGTCTTCCTTCCAAAGGTAGCAAAAACAAGCGCCTGTGCATTGTGGTTGACCCCGGGCACGGCGGCAAGGATCCTGGTGCTGTCGGACCGAATAATCTATATGAAAAGGACGTAACTCTGGCGCTGGGGAAAAAACTGGCACAGACGTTACGCCGCCATCTCGATTGTGATGTACATCTCACCCGCACGGAAGATATCTATCTCACTCTGCGGCAACGAACGGCCATGGCTAATCGCCTTGGAGCTGACGTGTTTATCTCGGTGCACGTCAATGCCAGTGTGAACAAAAGCGTACGCGGAACTGAGACCTATTTTCTGAATTTTTCCAAGAATGATCAGGCGGTGGAGGTCGCAGCGCGGGAAAATAATATGAGTCTGCAGGAGGTTGGAGATCTGGAGCTTATCTTATTTGACCTCATGGCTAATTCCAAAATAAATGAATCCAGCCGTCTGGCGACAGAAGTGCAGAATTCCATGGTCAGTAAACTGAATAGACGTTTTTCCGGCATTCGGGATCTGGGGGTGCGGCAGGGGCCGTTCCATGTGCTTTTGGGTGCCGACATGCCCTCGATTCTGGTCGAAGCTGCGTTTGTCAGCAACCCGCATGATGCAAAACTGTTGCGTAATCACGATTTTCAATCCACCGCCGTTGAAGGGATAGCTCTGGGGGTCAAGTCATACCTGCGTGGGCAGAACATGGTGGCGGAAAATTAAATGGCTGCGTTACCGAGATTCGAGCTTTCTGAACTGGATAAGATGATTGTCCAGCGCCGCCAGGGTGAAGATTTCAACACCCTGCGTGCCCCCTTTCTTGCCCACGCGCAGGGATACAGACAGCTCCATGCGGAAAAAATCAGAAATCAGCATCGACGCGGAGCCTCGGGCACCGATACTGTTACGCGCCTGATGCTGCTTACCGATGCCATGGTGACCAAGGTGTTCGAGTTTGCCTGTTGTGACCGGGATGCTTATCCCTGCGCCATGATTGCGCTCGGAGGGTACGGGCGGGGGGAGATGAACCCGTACTCGGATGTGGATCTGATGTTCTATGTCGCCGATTCCAAGCATGACATCTTGGGGGAACTGTCGGAGCGGATCCTCTATCTGCTGTGGGATTTAAGTTATAGCGTAGGTCATTGTATGCGCACACGCATGGAGTGCCTCGAAATTGCTGCGGTCGATCTTAGCGCATATACGGCTATGCTTGATGCCCGTTTTATCTGTGGGGCGCGGGAGCTGTATGATGAGTTCTCCAGCGCGGTTCTGAAGCCGCTGCTGTACCGCAATACCCGCACCTTTTTCACCGCCAAACTCGCAGAGAATGCACAGCGCCTGCAGCGCTACGGTTCCTCGGTGTATATCCTTGAACCCAATATAAAAGAGGGGGAAGGGGGCTTGCGGGATCTGCATATGGCGTTGTGGATATGTAAGGTCACCTATAAAGTCAATAGTCTGCGTGGCCTGCTCATGAAAGGGGTTATTTCGGAGTGCAGATACAACGAGTTTATCCATGCTCTCGACTATCTGTGGCGGATCCGCAATGAACTACACTACCTGTCCGAGCGCAAAAACGATCAACTTCACTTTGACAAGCAGGAAAAAATTGCGGCTTTTCTCGGCTACCGGGCCGATAAATCCGGGCTTGCAGTGGAGCAATTCATGCAGGACTATTACGCCACAGCGAGCCGGGTGGAACATATAGCATCAAGTATGATTGCCGCCGCGGAGGAATCACTCCGCCCCCAACTGCGCCATGCACGCCATCTGCAGCGCCGCAATATTGACCAGTTTTTCTTTGTATTGCGCAACGAACTCTATACCTTCCGCAGCGATTTGTTTGAAGCCGATCCGGCTCTGATAATGCGGGCATTCTGGCTATGCCAGCGCCATGAAGTGAAATTGAGTCTGGCGTTAAAAAGTATGATTCGGGAGCATCAGCAGCGCATTAATGACAGCATGCGGCGCTCAAACAAAATGGCCGGGGTGTTTCTGGATATATTGCGTTACAAAAAACATGTATATGAAATACTCGAACAGATGCACCACCTGCTGTTTCTTAACTACTTTATCCCGGAATTCAAGCGCATCTACTGTCGGGTTCAACACGATGCCTACCATATTTACACGGTGGATATGCACACCTTGTTTGCGGTTAAGGAGATTTCCCGTCTGTGGCAGGGAGAATATGCAGAAAGCCGGCCGCTACTGACCCGGTTGGCGCATGATATCGACAAGCCGGAATTACTGATTCTGGCGGTGTTACTCCATGATATTGGAAAGGGGCAGGGGGGAGGGCACGCAGCAAAGGGGGCAAGGATGGTGTCCACCATTGCGCGCCGCATGCGCCTGACTAAAGAGAGCAGCCAGCGCCTGCAGTTTATTGTGGCCCACCATCTGGAGATGGCGCATGTCTCCCAGCGCCGTGATATCAACGATGAGAACCAGATTAAACAGTTCGCCAATACCATGCAGATGAGTGAAAATCTCAACATCCTTTACCTGCTCACCTTTGCCGACATCAAAGCGGTGGGGCCAAGCGCATGGACCGAATGGAAGGGTTTTCTGCTCCAGGAGCTGTACCAGAAAACCTATGCTCAACTGGAGCGAGGCAACTTTAAACAGGAGAGCCGTTCGGAGAAGATCCGCGCGCGCAAACGTGCGGTGATCGAGGTGCTGCAGGATGAATATCCTCCGAAACGGGTGCGAGAATCGCTCCGTTTTTTCAGCACCCGGCATCTGATGGCGCACTATCCCGAGGAACTTGCAAATCAGGTCAGGGTGATTCTGGAACGGGGGAACAAGCCCCTTTCCATGCAAGTCAAATTTGACCCGGAACTGAACCTCAGTGAGGTTATAATTGTCACTCTGGATGTGCCCGGCCTGTTCACCACTATCGCCGGAGTAATGGCAGGCAATGGCATCAACATTCTCGGGGCACAGATATATACCCTGCGCAATGGAATGGCCGTAGATATATTGCAGGTTGATTCAGCCTCACACGGACCATTTCTTGAGGGTAGTCACGCTGGGAGCCGGAATGATGACTGGGATGCAATTGAACGGGATCTGCTCAAGTATCTGCAGGGGCGCGGCGACCTGGGTGCCCTGGTAGCACAGCGGCGCGAGTCGCTGCGTTTTTCCGAGTTAAAAGCCACCCCGGGTGTCCCTCCGCTGGTCAGCATCAATAATGAGGTCTCTGCGGACTACACCGTTATCGATATTACCGCCAAGGATAAAGTAGGGCTGCTGTACTCTATCAACTCCACCCTCAATCGGTTGGGTCTGTACATCGGAGTGGCCAAAATAACTACCCAGGGGAAACAAGCCGGCGACACTTTCTACGTCCAGGATATATTCGGAGAAAAAGTGCGGCAGGAAGAAAAATTGTCTGAACTGAAACAGGCGCTGCTGGAGCAACTGCAGTGATGACAAGCGCTACCTTTGACCCCCTGCTGGATGCATTTACCGATTATATCCGGGTAGAAAAAGGGTTGGCCCACAATAGTATTGTTGCATACAGTGCTGATTTGCTCCGCCATGTTGAGTTCTGCTGCTCGGTAGGGGCGCATGCACCACAGGACGTAACCAGAGAGCACATTCTGGCATTTTTTTCTCACCTCAAGACTCAAGGCCTAGGTGTGCGCAGCCGCGCCCGCTATCTGGCGGCGTTGCGGGGCTTCTATGCCTTTGCGCTGGAGGAAAACTGGCTTGATGGCAATCCTGTAACCGGAATCGAAACCCCGAAACTGCTCCAAACTTTGCCCCATATCCTGAGTTTGAAAGAGGTTGAAGATCTTTTGCAGGGCTGTACCAAGAGTGACGCCTTGAGTTTGCGCGACCGCGCCATGCTCGAAGTCCTGTATGCGTGTGGCCTGCGGGTTTCGGAGCTGATCTCTCTGCAGCTGGAGGATTACCACCCTGCCAGCGCCTATATCCGGACCATAGGCAAGGGGGATAAACAGCGCATTGTCCCGGTGGGGGAGGAGGCTATGGAGGTATTGCAACGCTACCTTGAGCAGGGCCGCCCTCTTTTACTGCGCGGACGCCGGAGCAACTACGTATTTCTTAATCGATCCGCCCAGGGGTTGACACGCCAAGGCTTCTGGAAGATTATTAAACGCCGCGCGGCGGCGGCCGGAATCAGCAAAAACGTAACCCCGCACACCCTGCGCCATGCGTTTGCCACCCACCTGCTCGAAAATGGTGCTGACCTGCGTGTAGTTCAGGTATTGCTTGGGCATGCGGATATATCCACGACCCAGATATATACCCATGTAACCCGGGCGCATCTAAAGCAGGTACATGAGCGTTTTCATCCACGTAATTAATACGTTACAAACAATCATTGAGGAAACACATGAAGTATATTGTCTTGCTGGGCGATGGAATGGCCGACGAACCCATGGAGGAGTTGGGCGGCAAAACCGTGCTGGAATATGCCAATACTCCCAATATGGATAAGCTGGCCGCCATCAGTGAAGTGGGATTGGCGCATACGGTACCAGAGGGCTTTCACCCGGGCAGCGATGTGGCCAACTTAAGCGTGTTTGGCTATGACCCAGCTACCTGTTACAGCGGGCGTTCGCCCCTGGAAGCGGCGAGTATGGGGGTAGAGCTCGGGCCAGAGGATGTCGCCTTTCGTCTAAACCTGGTAGATATTGTCCACAACTATGGCAAACTCTACATGTTCGATTTTACTGCCGGGCATATCGACAGCACTGAAGCCAGAGTTCTGCTCACGGCCCTGCAGGAGCAGCTGGGTGGAGCCGGAATTGAGTTTTATCCCGGTGTTTCCTACCGCCATCTGCTGGTATGGCGCAACGGGAAAGACCAGATGGTATGCATCCCGCCGCATGACATCATCAATCAGAGCATTGAAGATAAATTACCAAAGGGTGAGGGGGCAGACACCCTGATTCAGTTGATGACCTCAGCCCAGATGATATTAAACAATCATCCGGTTAATCAGGCTCTGGCCGCTGCAGGGAAGCCTGTGGCCAATTCGATCTGGCTGTGGGGGCAGGGCAAGGCTCCACAGATGCAGACGTATAAAGAAAAATTCGGCATTGATGGAACCGTAGTATCCGCGGTAGACCTGATCAAGGGGATTGGCATTTATGCGGGCCTTAACGCAGTTGACGTGCCGGGTGCCACCGGCTATGTCGACACCAACTATGCTGGCAAGGTAGATGCCGCAATGGATGCGTTGCAGAAAAAGGATTTTATCTATATCCACGTTGAAGCCCCGGATGAGGCCGGGCATAGTGGGGATATGGCGGAAAAAATTCAAGCCATTGAACTCTTTGACGCGAAAATTGTCGGCCCTATGCTCGACAGGCTGGCCGATTTTGCCCCCTATCGCATGCTCATTATGCCTGATCACCCGACTCCGCTGCATTCGCGCACCCACTCCATGGATCCAGTGCCCTATATTCTGTATGATTCAGCAGGGGCGTTTGCCAACGGTAGCACAAACGCCGGTTACAGTGAAAAATCTGCCCGTGCGGGGGGGGTGGTGTGCCCCGCTGCACATAGACTGGTTCCACGTCTGTTGCAACAGCCAGTGAAGGCAGCGGATTGATATGGGGCTGAAGCAATGGCTATAGTACAGAGCAGAATCCTCTCCAAGCTTCGGCGAAATACCATGGCTTTGAGTGGTGCAGCGGTGGTGGCGGTGATGTTTATCTTGGCCCTTAGCGCCCCTCTGCTTCCTGGTGACCCCGGCGCGGTGGATATCTCACGCCAGTTGCAACCACCGGACTGGAGTGCGTGGCTGGGCACTGATGACTTAGGCCGCGACGTGTTTCTGCGCATCGCCTATGGCGCGCGGATCTCACTGCTGGTGGGGTTTGTCGCTGTGGGGATAGCGAGCATTATCGGTGTCATGCTGGGGGCTGTAGCAGGTTACTACAGCGGTTGGGTTGACAGTGTGATTATGCGTTTTGTCGACGTGATGCTGTGTTTCCCCTCCTTTTTTCTTATTCTGGCGGTTATCGCATTTCTGGAGCCTTCCATCTGGAACATCATGACTATCATAGGTTTAACCAGTTGGATGGGGGTGGCGCGTTTGGTGAGAGCCGAATTTCTCTCTTTGCGCGAGCGTGATTTTATCATGGCGGCGCGCGGCCTCGGTGCTTCAGACCTGCGCATAATTCTGCGCCATATCCTCCCCAATGCGCTCTCTCCGGTTCTGGTTTCAGCAACGTTGGGGGTGGCCGGAGCCATCCTCACCGAGAGCGCCCTGTCCTTTCTCGGCATCGGGGTTCAACCCCCAACACCATCCTGGGGGAACATGCTCATCGCCGGCAAACAGACGCTGGGTACAGCCTGGTGGCTTTCAGTGTTTCCCGGCTTGGCTATTTTAATAACAGTTCTGGGCTATAACCTGCTTGGAGAGGGGTTGCGCGATACTCTGGATCCACGTCTGTAGCACGCACTTTAAGCCATGAATAATTTTGATTTCAGCCTAAAAACCCTTTCCCAACTGAAGCCAGCAGAGCTGATCTGCGCGCGCGCCGCCGCTTTGCAGAGTGCAGAATACAGGTTTATTTACGCCAGCTATCACCCCGACTCCAACTTCAGGCGCAATTTTACCAGTTGCCAGGATTATCTGGGCCACGTGCGTGCAGAATTATCTGTCGCGCCACGGATCGAAAGATGTACCGTGATCAGCGAAGAATTTGCCGCAGAAAATATCCCGCCAAGTCGTGCTAAGGTGCTGCATCGCATGGAAATAATCCTGCCGGATGGCAGTGATGTCAGTTACTTCGAAGTTGCCGAACTCAGCAGGGAGAAAGAGGGGTGGCGCTATCTGCGGGGGTACAAGGTACCGGTGACTGAACTATGCGGTATCGAAGCGGAAAATTTATGTTGTGAAATAATTGTGAAGCGCGGGGTCTGCTTTTAACCATGCCTGAACTCCCTGAAGTTGAAACGATCCGGTCCGGACTTGAACCTCTGCTTATAGACCGAACCATTGCGGATGTGTGTATCCGACAGGCACAACTTCGCTATCGCATCCCTGCTGATCTGGCTGCATCTGTATCGGGGCAGCGCATCACCGCCCTGCAGCGCAGGGCTAAATATCTGCTGCTCCAGGTTGAAGAAGGGACCATCCTTATCCATCTGGGCATGAGTGGTTCTCTGCGATATCTCCGCACTGAGCAGGCACCGGAGCGCCACGACCACCTCGATTTTGTCCTCGACACGGGTATTTTACGCTACCGTGATCCGCGCCGCTTCGGCCTGGTACTGTGGCACCCGGCGACAGCGCCAGGACATCGTCTCCTGGACAAGCTGGGGCCGGAACCCCTGGGAGATGTTTTTACGCCAGACTACCTTGCCCACCGGGGCGTGGGGAGCAAAAGGGCGCTCAAAAACTTCATCATGGATAGCCATGTAGTTGTCGGGGTGGGGAATATCTATGCCAATGAGGCCCTGTTTCTCGCCCGTATTCATCCGCTGCGCCCTGCAGGGACGTTGAGCCGGCCCGAGTGGGAAACCTTGCATCGACATATCGTGGGAGTGCTGCAGCGGGCAATTAAAGCGGGGGGAACCACCCTGCAGGACTTTGTCGACGGAAGCGGGAAACCTGGCTATTTCCAGCAACAGCTGCTGGTGTATGGACGCGACAAAGAGCCATGCCCTGAATGTGGCACCATATTGGCTAAACAGATGATCGGGCAGCGTTCGAGCTGGTTCTGCCCCGCATGCCAGAGTTAAATATCTTGTGAGAGAAACAGCGGAAAAGGATGGAGAGGACTATGCAGGGATTTGGTTTTTATATTGATTACAGGGTGCACATAAGCGACATCAACTACGGCGGTCATGTCGCGAATTCAGCGGTGTTAAATTTTTTCCAGGATGCGCGTATCGCTTTTCTGGCACATCTGGGCCCCTTCAGCGAAATGGATATCGGTGGCTGCGGTCTGATTCAGCCCGAAGCCCATGTCAAATATAAAGCGGAGATGTTTCACAACGATACCTTGAAGATCTGGGTTGCCGTTACTGAGGTGAAACGTTCTTCATTTGAGCTGAAGTACTGTATCGAACGCGCCACAGAGGTTACTGCCGAGGGGAGCACCCCCATGCTGGCTTACAGTTACACGCGCAAAAAACCCTGCCGCCTGCCGGAAGATTTTCGCGCCGCCCTCGAAAAAGTGTTGCTGCCTCTGCAGTAACTACCCGCCCCCCACACGTACATGACCTGCCCCAACGGGAATCACTCTGCCCCCACCCTTGTGGCATAACCGCTTCCTGCTGGTTGAAAGTCCCATACCTCCTGATATTATGGAGGGAAAATTTGGGAGGTTGAGACGTGAATATTCTTTTAATCTATCCGGAGTTTCCAGATACGTTCTGGAGTTTCAAACATGCGCTGAAGTTGGCCCACAAGAAGGCTTCCTCGCCGCCATTGGGGCTGCTCACTGTGGCGGCGCTCCTGCCGGCGGAATGGCCCAAGCGCCTTTGCGACCTCAATGTTTCCCGGCTCAGCGCCACAGACCTGGCCTGGGCTGATGCAGTGTTTGTCAGCGCGATGCTGGTGCAGAAGGAGGCGGCCCGCCAGGTGATCGCGCGGTGTCGCCAAGCCGGGCTGCGGATCATTGCTGGTGGGCCATTGTTTACCAGCGAATACGAGCAGTTCGGGGAGGTCGATCATTTGGTGCTGAACGAGGGGGAGTTAACCATCCCTCCATTTCTGGACGATTTGGCCCGGGGGCAGGCACGGCACATCTACACAACCACTGAATTTGCCGATATCCACAAGTCGCCCGCCCCGCTGTGGGAGCTCGTGGATATGCGGAGCTATGCCGCCATGAGCCTGCAGTATTCGCGCGGTTGTCCCTTTAAGTGCGAATTCTGCAATGTCACGGCACTGTTTGGCCATCAGCCCCGCATCAAGAGTACTGCGCAGGTTTTTGCCGAGCTCAACGGCCTCTACGACAGAGGGTGGCGCGGAAGTATTTTCTTTGTCGACGACAACTTCATCGGCAACAAAAAGCATCTCAAGGCAGAGCTATTGCCCGCCCTTATCGAGTGGCAGAAAACTCGGGGCGGGATTTCCTTTTATACCGAAGCATCCATCAACCTGGCCGATGACGAACAACTGGTGGAGATGATGGTCGAGGCCGGGTTTGACACGGTCTTTGTCGGGATCGAAACGCCCAGCGAAGCCAGTCTCGCCGAAGCGGGGAAGAGTCAAAACCGCGGTCGAGATCTGCTGGGGGATATCAAACGTCTGCAGCGGGCCGGATTGCAGGTGCAGGGAGGGTTCATTGTCGGCTTCGACAGTGATACTCCCGCCATTTTCCAGAGCCAGATCGACTTTATCCAGAAAAGCGGGATCGTTACGGCCATGGTCGGGTTGCTGCAGGCGCCTCCGGGAACGGCGCTGTACGAGCGCCTGCAACGGCAACACCGCCTGGTTTCGGAATCGAGCGGGGATAATGTCAGCATTTCAACCAACATCATTCCGACCATGGGCCTTGAGCCCCTGCAGGAAGGATATAAGAAAATTCTGCGGCACATTTACGCGCCTGAAAACTACTATCAGCGCATCAAGGATTTTCTGCAGGAATACCGCCCACCTCAAATTCGCTCCGCGCTGGGGCTTGGCTATAAGATGGCGCTGTTCCATGCCATTTACCGCATCGGGATCCTGGGCAAGGAGCGCTTTTATTTCTGGAAAGTCATGTTCTGGACCCTTTTCAAACATCCACGCTTATTCCCCCAGGCTGTCACCCTGGCGATTTACGGCTACCATTTCCGCATCATAAGCGAACGCTATATTTTGAAGTAAAATACTTCTGATCCATTACAAGAAGGTGCAGGCCAAATAGCCCTGGCGCTTCAGTCAGATACAAAGTCTGTAAACAGGAGATCAAAACCGCCGCATGGAGGGCAAATTGAGCGCCAAAAAAGGATCCATAACGGACCATTATACGATTCTATCTGGGAGTAAAATTAATGGGAGATCGAATCAGATTCTTTTTAAATCGTATCGGTGAGAGGCTGTGGGTTAAGCCACTCGCGGTGAGTATGTTATCCGCGGCCATCGTGTTTCTTGCAAAGACCGTGGATACTTACGAGATCAGCGGGTTTGTTCCGAATGTCACTTCTGGTTCATTGGAAACCCTGTTGGCCATTATTTCCACCAGCATGCTGATGATCGCCACCTTCGCTGTCGCATCGATGGTCTCCGCCTATGCCTCGGCCAGCACCACCGCCACCCCGCGCTCTTTTTCCCTGGTCATCTCCGACGACGTTTCTCAGAATGCGCTCTCGACTTTTATTGGTGCCTTCATCTTCAGCATCATCGCGCTTATGACGTTAAAAAATAGCTACTACGATAAAGCGGGGCGTTTCGCGTTGTTTGCCCTGACGCTAATCATCCTTGCCATGGTTATTATTACCTTTGTGCGCTGGGTGGACCGCATTGCCCGCCTTGGGCGTCTTGGGGGGACCATCGATAAAGTTGAGACCGTGACCGCCGCGGCTTTACGGCGAAGGCAACATGCCCCCACTCTGCGCGGCGTGCCCGCAGGACCACACCGGAGTGGGGGGCTGGCTGTGTATGGTGGGGTAGTTGGCTATGTCCAGCGCGTGGATGTCAGTGAGCTGCAGGCGTTTGCGGAAAAAGCACAGGTGCGAATCACGGTGGAAGCATTGCCAGGTTTTTTTTCGGCTCCGGGTCGCGCTCTTGCGTATGTCACGGCGGACTCAGGGGATTTGTCTGATATCGATACCCAGCGCATAGAAAAAGCTTTTTTGATTGGGGATGACAGAAAATTTGATGAGGATCCCCGCTTTGGTCTTATCGTTCTTTCTGAAATCGCCAGCCGCGCATTATCGCCAGCCGTGAATGACCCTGGCACCGCAATTGCCATTATCGGGACGTTTGTGCGCCTTTTTGTACCCTGGAGTGCGCCTGTAGCAGAAGAGGACAGATTGAGTTGTAAATTTGATCGCGTGGAGGTGCCAGAAATATCTGTGCGGGACATGTTTGATGATGCCTTCACCGCCATTGCCCGTGACGGGGCTGGTAGCATTGAAGTCGCAGGATGGCTGCAGAAAGCGTTGCATTCGCTGGCATCGACCGGCGATATCGCGATGCGAGAAGCGGCGATACACCACGCCCGCCTGGCCCTTGCCAGGGCAGAAAGTGCGCTGGAGCTTCCGGATGATCTTGCAGTGGTGCGCAAGTTGGCCAAGTTTACCCATTCGGCTTAAGGGAGCCTGTCGGGCTTTCCGAATTGCAGCGAGCCGGTCATTGGGCGGGATAATGGCATCCCCTTTATCGAACCCAATTATGGCGCTGAAGCAGGGTGAATTATCTCTTGACGCACAGGATTGCGCACGGTAGCTTGTCAGTCTGATAGTGTTTAAACAACGAAGAGTTGCACAAGGCACCGCCCTGAACACCAGGAAGCACCTGTGCCACCATATATCCTTTTAAGCTGATCCAGAGAGGTCTGCAAGGGGTTGAAATGTCTGAACATCCTGCTAAGTTTACGTCTGCATCATCCTTGCCGCTGCAAGCCGTTTTCGTGTTTCACCCACCCCCCGGATTAGAGAATAAATGCTGCCTGACCTGCACAATGTGGGTCGGGTTTTTTTGTGTCTGTTGTTTGTATCTGTATACATGCAGTGTGCAGATCTATCTGTTGTTGTTAAACCATGTAAGCCATTTACAGGAGGTTATATGCCCGGGCTCTGCACCATACTTCTGGATAAAGATGCGATCCGCCGTGCGGTCACCCGCATCAGTCATCAGTTGCTTGAAAAAAACAAAGGCTGCGAAAATATGGTGCTGCTGGGGATCCGTACCGGCGGAGATCACCTTGCGCGCATGATTCAGCAGCGGATTGCAGAAATTGAAGGGACTGAGGTGCCGCTGGGGATCGTCGATGTCACCATGTACCGCGATGACGTCGGCAGCACCAGCGAACTGCGCCCCGTCGGGAAGACCGAAATTCCCTTCAAGCTCGGCAAGCGCAATGTGATTCTGGTGGATGAGGTGCTCCAAACAGGCAGAACTATTCGTGCCGCTATGGATGCCATTATGGATATAGGTCGGCCAGCGAGTATTCAGCTCGCGGTGCTGATTGACCGAGGACACCGGGAGTTGCCCATCCGGGCTGACTACGTCGGACGCAATGTCCCTACCTCCAGTGAAGAACAGATAGAGGTTGAGTTTGACTCAAGCGGGCAGGCCCATGAGGTAAGACTGCTGAAACCCTGAAAAGGTGCCTTACACCTGAGCATGGAGAAAACACCTATGGCATTTGCACACAAACATATCATCAGCACCAAAGTACTGACGCGCGCAGAGATCGACCTCATTCTCACGACAGCACAGAGTTTCAAGGAGATCAACCAGCGCGACATCAAAAAAGTGCCCACGTTACGGGGCAAGAGCATTATCAATCTTTTTTACGAAAACAGCACCCGAACCCGAACCTCGTTCGAGTTAGCTGGCAAGCGGATGTCTGCCGATACCATCAACATCTCCGCCGCCTCTTCATCGGTCACCAAAGGGGAAACCCTTGAGGATACAGCCAAAAATATCGAAGCTATGGACGCTGATATCATCGTGATTCGTCATCCCGCCTCGGGGGCACCGGACTATCTCGCGCAGCGTTTAAGCCGCTGCTCGGTTATCAATGCGGGCGATGGCGCGCATGAGCATCCAAGCCAAGCCCTGCTGGATCTTATGACCATCAAGGAACATAAGGGAACCCTGGAAGGATTGACCGTTGCAATTGTCGGTGATATTGCGCGCAGTCGGGTCGCACGTTCAGACCTGTATGCGTTGCGGACCATGGGAGCGACGGTGCGCCTGGCTGGGCCGGCCACCATGCTTCCACCCGGGTTGGATAAGCTCGGCGCGCAGGTGTATACCGATATAAATGCCGCGATCAAGGATGCGGATGTAATTATTATGCTTAGAATTCAGCTGGAACGTGAGGGGGGGAGTAAGCTTCTGCCCACCAAGCGTGAATATGCCCAGTTCTTTGCGCTCAATCCAGAAAACCTGAAACTGGCCAAACCGGATGCCATCGTCATGCACCCCGGTCCGCTGAATCGTGGGGTGGAGATCTCGTCCTATGTAGCCGACGGGAAACAGAACGTTATCCTGGAGCAGGTAGAAAACGGTGTGGCAGTCAGAATGGCACTCTTGTACCTGTTGGCGGGTGGAAATGATGACTGATAAGCTATTTTTTATGCATAAAAGGTAGGTGCCATGAAAACTATTATAAAAAACGGAAGAGTAATAGATCCTGCGCAGAATATTGATGCGGTCCTGGATGTTGTGATCAACGCCGGGTGTATTGAAAGCATTACCGCACAGGTGCAGCCAGCAGCAGATGACCAGGTGATAGATGCCACTGGTTTACTGGTCACTCCAGGGCTGGTGGATATCCACGTCCATTTGCGCGACCCTGGGTATGAATACAAAGAGGATATTATCTCCGGAACCAGGGCTGCCGCCGCCGGGGGCTTTACCTCGGTCGCTTGCATGCCCAATACCAATCCCAGTAACGACAATAAAGCCATTACCCGGTATATGATCCAAAAAGCCCAGCTTGAAGGCTACGCCAATGTGTTTCCTATCTGCAGTATTACCAAGGGGCAAAAAGGAGATTCGCTGGTGGAGATGGGCGATCTCAAACAGGCTGGGTGTGTGGGGTTTTCCGACGACGGCCTGAATGTGGAGGATGGGGCGATGCTGCGCCATGCCATGGAGTATGCGCAGGGGTTTGATATGCCCATCATTGCCCATTCCGAGGATGAATCGATCAAGGACGGCGGAGTTATGAACGAGGGCGCGCTTTCTACCGAACTCGGGTTGACTGGGAATCCGTGGGTGTCTGAAGCGGCAAGTGTCGCCCGCGATATTATGTTGGCTGAACTTACCGGCGCCCACCTGCATGTATGTCACATCTCCACCAGGCGCAGCGTTGAACTGATCCGGGAGGCCAAACAGCGTGGGGTTCGGGTCACCTGCGAGGTTACCCCCCACCATTTTACCCTGACCGAAGAGGCTGTGCGGGGCTACAATGTCAATGCCAAGGTGGGTCCGCCGCTACGCAGTGCCGCCGATGTCGCCGCCATGAAAGAAGGTCTGCGCGATGGCACCATTGATGCCATCGCCACCGATCATGCTCCTCATCACATCGATGACAAGAATATGGAGTTCATTTACGCCGCATTCGGCATGATCGGGCTGGAAACTGCGCTTCCCCTGGCTCTGCGCCTGGTCGATGAGGGGGTGCTTTCTCTGAATGAAGTGATCGCCTGCCTGAGCTGCAAGCCTGCGAATGTACTCAGAATCCCGCGCGGAACGCTGACCACTGGCGCTGCAGCTGACCTCACCCTGATCGACCTTGAGTATACGTGGGAAGTAACGCGGCAGAGTATCCGCTCGCGCTCATTCAATACCCCGTTTGAGGATCAGAACATGAAAGGGAAGGCCGTTATGACCCTGTGTGCTGGAAAAGTAGTGCACAAAGAGATATAGAAAAGCAGCTTGTAGAGCTTGACCTTGGTCTTATGCATGGGTATAATCTCACTCAAGATTAAAAAAATCGAAGCGTTTTTGAAGTGCCACAGGCGTGTTCCTGAAGTCTTCTTACCTGGAGTCTTCTTATTATAGAAGGCGCCTCATGGAAAAGTGCCTGCGCTGGCATAGAAAATTGGACTGAAGAGTTAAAGTTACGGGTGGGCCAGGTGCCTGCCCGTAACTTTATTGCTTTAATACACAAAATAAAGAAAATAAAGGAACTTGCCATGACAGATTCAATTCCCATGACCCCGGAGTCATACGAAAAATTGCGCCAGGAACTGAAGCAGCGTATGCGCGTTGATCGGCCCAAAGTGGTGGAAGATATCGCCGAGGCCAGATCGCATGGAGACCTGTCGGAAAATGCCGAGTACGATGCGGCCAAGGATCGCCAGGGACATGTCGAAGCCCGCATCAAGGAGCTCAACGATAGAATCGCGCGTGCTGAAGTGATTGACCCCAAAAAAATTGAATCGGATAAAATTGTCTTTGGTGCCACCGTAACCCTGTTTGATGTGGATAACGACACAGAGGTGGTATATCAGATAGTTGGAGAGGACGAAGCTGACATCAAACAGGCAAAGATTTCTGTCACCTCACCCGTCGGCAGGGCCCTTATCGGTCACGTTGTAGATGATGAAGTTCGAATCAAGGTCCCCTCGGGGCTCAAGGTGTATGAAGTTACCGACATAGAGTACAAGTAACAGCCATGGCATCCATAGATTTAAACACCAAAATGGCAGACCTCCTTCGCCTCCACCCGGGGGCTCAGGCAGTATTGGCTGAATATGGGCTGCATTGTTCGGGCTGCTCCGGTTCCAAGCATGAATCTCTGCGCCAGGGGGCCATAAATCATGGGCTCGATCCAGAAGAGCTGCTTGCCCGCCTGCGCGCCCTGATGGCCGAATAGTCTTGATATGGAGGGCTCTGCCGTTCCTTGCCAGATTTTGGTCCCGGATCCATTCAAGTGCAGCCTGACTCAGACTCAGTTTAATCCAGGTACAGGTTTATTCAAAAGGTATGGCGCGTTTAAATCATGCAGATAACAAGCTTTTATCCCCCCTGGTGCAGCTCAAGGGGGTGGGTGAGCGCCTGCGCGAAAAACTGGCGCGCCTGAATCTGCACACCATTGAAGATCTGCTCTATCATCTCCCCGTTCGCTATGAAGACAGACGCCACTTAACCTCCGTGGCCAACCTCAGTGCAGGGCAGAGCGCCCCGTTTCGCGCGCGGATAATCAGTGCTGGTGAAGTTAAGCGGGGAGGGAGAGGTTCCAGGGCTGTTTTTGAAGCGCTGGTGGGGGACGATACCGGGCAGATCGTGTTGAAGTGGTTCCACTATCGGCGCAACTGGATGGAGCAATCCTACCGTCCTGGACGCGAAATCCTCGGCTTTGGTGAGGTGCGCCTCTTTGGCTCCAAGCGCGAAATCCTTCACCCGGAGGTGGAATTCGATCCGGGCACGCAGCAGGACGCGCGCATCCTGCCGGTGTATCCACTGACCGAAGGGATCAGTCAGCAGCGGATGCGCGCCCTGGTGCATGACGCGGTGGCAACATATGCTGGCTTTCTTCAATCTGAAATCCCTGCATATCTGCGCGCTAAACGTTCCCTGCTCGATCTGGATGAAGCAATTTTTCAGGTGCACAACCCGGATAACAGCGCCGCTATAGAGGTATTGCAGAACCGTACTTCGAGGGCGCATCAGAGCCTGATCTACGCCGACTTTTTTTATCTGCAGCTGGGTCTGGCCCTACGCCAGGCCCGGCATAACAGACAGAGTGGCCGTGCATTTACGGTCTCCCATCGCTACACGCGTCCCCTTATAGAACAACTTCCGTTTCAACTCACCCCAGCGCAAAAGCGTGTTTTAAGTGAGATCAAACACGATATGATGGCCGCAACCCCCATGCACCGGCTGCTGCAGGGAGATGTCGGTAGCGGCAAGACCATTGTTGCGCTCCTCAGCGCTTTGATCGCTGTAGAGAACGGAGCACAGGTGGGGGTAATCGCCCCTACGGAAATTCTGGCGGAACAGCACTACCGCTTTTTTGCCACCTGGCTGCCGTGCCTGCAGCTTAACACCGCACTGCTGACCGGCTCCACGCCAGGGCGCAGACGCAAAGAGATTCTGCAGCAGCTTGCCGCGGGCGAACTACATATTATTGTCGGAACCCATGCTCTGCTACAGGAGGATGTGCAGTTTAACGACCTTGGTTTGGGAATTATCGACGAGCAGCACCGTTTTGGGGTTAAGCAGCGCAATTCCCTGCGTAAAAAAGGGGATAATCCCGATATTCTGGTTATGACCGCGACCCCCATCCCGCGCACCTTGTCGATGACACTGTATGGTGAATTGCAGATCTCGGTTATTGATCAACTGCCTCAGGGGCGCATCCCTGTTGTGACGCGGGTGCTGTCTGAAGCAAAGCGTGCCGGGCTCTACAATTTTATCAAAGACCAGGCGCAGGCGGGGCTGCAGAGCTATTTTATTTATCCGCTGGTGGAAGAATCTGAAACCCTGGAGCTTAAGGCTGCACAAGACGCATTTGCGCAGTTGAAGGATGATCTTGGGGATGTGTGCCGCATTGGGCTCCTGCACGGACGGATGCGCAGTGCCGATAAAGATGCAGTTATGACCAGCTTCAAACAGGGCGAGCTGGATGTGCTCGTGGCCACGACAGTTATCGAAGTTGGAATCGACGTCCCCAATGCGAGCGTTATGGTTATTGAGCATGCGGAGCGCTTCGGCCTGGCGCAGCTGCACCAATTGCGTGGCCGGGTAGGGCGCGGGGCGCAGAAGAGTTACTGTTTTTTATTCCACTCCCACAACTGCTCCGCCCAGGGGAGAGAACGCCTGCACCTTATGGAAAGATACCGCGATGGCTTTAATATAGCCGAAGCTGATTTGCAGTTACGTGGCCCAGGGGAGTTCCTCGGCACCCAGCAATCGGGGTTGCCCGAATTCAGGGTGGCGGATCTGCGCGCAGACAGAGAGATCCTCGAATATGCGCGCGCTGATGCCTTTGAATGTATAGCAGCAGATGCAGCAGATGCTCTACAGCGAGTGGAATTGCGCCCCATGCTGGAAACCATGGAACGCCGCTGGGGAGAAAAGCTGGAGCTCGCCGATGTAGGCTAGGGTGTGGGTTGACGATGCAGCAGATTGGTGGAGAAAAACTCCACAATGTTGCGCTCGAACTGTTCAGCTCTGTCGGTATGGAATGCAACATGGGTCAATTCTGGTTCAAGCCAGAGTCTGGTTATGTTGCCCCCGGCCTGAAACAGTTGTTTCGCCCCTTGTGGTTCGACCACCTCGTCCGCTCCTCCCATCAGGATAAGTACTGGTTTTCCCTTGAGCGCAGGCATCATCGCCAGCGGCGAGATGTTGGGGTTGTCCAGATCCACGTACGGCAGGCTGAACATGCGGATTAAGGGGACAAACGGGAAGGGGGGCAACCCGGTGAAGTATTTAATCCCCTGCTTCAGACTATGGCGCACACTCGCATAGGGTGACTGCGCTACAACCGCCTGGATGCGCTCATCCTGTGCGGCGTAGCACACAGCCAGCGCCCCGCCCATGGAGTTGCCCAGGATTCCCAGGGTATTTCCCGGTTCGTGGGTGGCGATATAATCTGCCGCAGCTTTTACATCCTGCCACTCATGCTGCCCAAAGGTGATCAGCTCCCCTTCGCTCTCACCGTGAGCACGCAGGTCGGGTGCAATGATGCCAAAGCCATGGCGTACCAGCATCGCTGCAATGGGGGCCATCTCGCCGCTGTCCATCTTGTAACCGTGCAGCAGAATTATGGTAGCGCCTGTAGAAGAGGGAACATACCACCCCTTGAGGTTTATGCCGTCGTCTGTCTGAAGACTGAGTGGCTGGGCAGCGACGTCATACTCATTGAAGCGCTGTTGCGGACGTTGATCCGGCTCGGCCCGGTAGCGCGCTTGACGCGCCTCTGTCGGATTGAATAACAGCTCGTGGGTGTTTTTGTATGAAACGCCGAGGACGTACAGTCCTGCAGCGACAAGGATGGCTGTACCCAGCCAGAAGGATGTGGACATATGTTCACCTGATCTCTATGGTGCATGCTTTACCTGAAAACAGATAACTGCAGTGTTGATATCGGGCCGCAAGCTTGAGCTGCGCCGAATTGGTTGATGTTGTTGGTTAACGTATGGCGATGATTATCGCAGGAGAATAACACATGAGTGAAGACAGTAAGAAAATAATCTACTCCATGATGAGAGTGAGTAAGTACTATAACAAGCAGCCTGTTATCAAGGATATCTCTCTGTCATACTTTTATGGTGCCAAAATAGGGGTGCTGGGACTTAACGGCTCCGGGAAGAGTACCCTGCTGCGCATCATGGCGGGGGTAGATAAGGAGTTTAACGGCGAAGCTGTTTTGTCTCCAGGGTACAGCGTAGGCTATCTTGAGCAGGAACCGCAGCTCGATGCGGCTAAAACCGTGCGTGAATCTGTAGAAGAGGCGGTCCAGGAAACGGTAGATCTGCTTAAAGAGTTTGAAGAGATCAACATGAAGTTCGCCGAGCCCATGGATGACGATGCCATGGAGGCGCTGTGTGAGCGCCAGGCCGTGGTACAGGGGCGCTTGGATGATCTGGATGCGTGGGATCTGGATTCACGCCTGGAATTGGCGATGGATGCGCTGCGCTGCCCCCCTTCAGATATGCTGGTTGAGGTGCTCTCCGGGGGAGAGAAGCGGCGAGTAGCGCTGTGCCGCCTGCTGCTGCTAAAACCAGACATCCTGTTGCTGGATGAGCCTACCAACCACCTTGATGCCGAAACGGTGGGGTGGCTGGAGCAGCACCTGCAGCGCTATCAGGGGACAGTCATTGCGGTGACCCATGATCGCTATTTTCTGGATAACGTAGCTGGGTGGATTCTTGAGCTGGACCGCGGCGAGGGAATTCCGTGGAAGGGCAATTATTCCTCCTGGCTCGAGCAGAAGAACAAACGTCTGCAGCAGGAGGAAAAGAGTGAATCCGCGCGCCAGCGCACCCTGCAGCGCGAGTTGGAGTGGATTCAGATGTCACCGAAGGGGCGACATAGCAAAAGCAAGGCGCGCATATCATCCTATGAACAGTTGCTGAACGCGGAGGCAAAGGAGCGGCAGAAAGATCTGGAGATATTCATCCCCTCCGGCCCGCGCCTGGGTGATGTCGTAATCGAAGCTGAGCATGTTCGCAAAGGGTATGCCGACCGGCTTTTAATAGATGATCTGAATTTTATAGTGCCCAAAGGTGGGATTGTCGGGGTGATCGGCCCCAACGGCGCGGGGAAGACCACCTTGTTTCGCATGCTCACCGGGCAGGAACAACCCGACAGCGGTAACCTCAAAACAGGCTCTACCGTCGAGCTTGCGTATGTGGATCAGAGCCGCGACAGCCTCAACAGCGAACACACCATCTGGGAAGAGATCAGCGGCGGACAAGACATAATGCTGCTTGGAGAGCGTGAAGTAAATTCACGCGCCTATGTGAGTCATTTCAATTTTTCCGGCAGCGATCAGCAGAAAAAAGTGGGCAATCTCTCCGGCGGAGAGCGGAACCGGGTGCATTTGGCTAAAACCTTAAGTTCCGGCGCTAACGTTCTGTTGCTTGACGAGCCCACCAACGATCTGGATATCAATACCATGCGTGCGCTGGAAACGGCGCTGGAAAACTTTGCTGGCTGCGCCATGATCATAAGCCATGACCGCTGGTTCCTCGACCGGATCGTCACCCATATCCTCGCTTTTGAGGGGGATAGTCAGGTCACCTGGTTTGAAGGGAATTACACCGAATATGAAGAGGACAGAAAGAAACGCCTGGGGCGTGATGCCGAGCAGCCACACCGCATCCGCTATCGGCAGTTAACCCGGCAGTAGGGGTAGGCACGCTGGTAAGGGCGAAAAATTTTTCGCCCTTACGTCTTATCGCCCTTACCGCCTTACCATGCGCCTAGTGGCGTTTCTGGCGGCGCTTGAAAGGGCGCGGCCACCTGGAGATGCGGCAGGATTTCAGCAATGGCACCATACGCAGCACTATCGCATAGGATATTGCAGAGGCCAGCACCGCGAAGATAAGACTGCCCAGACACAGAGGGACAATCAGGTTGGAGCCGAATTGCGATATTGTTTCAAGGCTGAGTTCGGTCGGCAACAAAACATACGGAGTATCAAGGATGAAACGGCCTGTTTTGTATTCCGCCATATATATGAGTGGGGCGGTAATCGGATTACTGATCCATACTGCCAGGGCTGCAGCTATCTTGTCCTGCCCCAACACCACCGCCAGAAAAATCGCCAGCGGGGTCTGCAGACCAATGGTAGGGGTCATGCCGATAAAGATGCCCAGGGCAAAGCCTTTAGCAATTTCATCGGGGTTGGCCCTAATCCGTAAGAATCTGAGTAAAAACAGCTTAGACTGCCTGCTTATCCACCACTGTCGCCACATAAACCTGTAATTTATCCCCCAAATTGTTTCGTCTCAGGATGCAAATCCAGCATTTCTGCGCCGGCCTGTTCCAGGGGCCAGGTGCTGCAGGCGTTCAGATCCAGGTCTGAAGTTACGCCCCGATTAAGATAGTATTCACCTGCTACCGCAAGCATGGCGGCGTTATCCGCACACAATTCAGCCGTTGGAAAGAAAACATCCATCTCATCACTTACCGCAAACGCCTGGCGCAGGCCGCTGTTACATGCCACCCCTCCGGCGACAACAATGCGCTTGAGGTTGTATTCCTTTGCGGCGCGCAGGGTTTTTTTGTGTAAAACTTCTACCACCGCCGCCTGGAACGAAGCCGCCAGCCCCGCCAGGACCCCTGCATCAAGCGGAGACTTCATCTTTTTCAGTTGGGTCATCACCGCTGTTTTTAAGCCGCTGAAACTGAAATCGTAGCCCTTATGGTGCAGCATCGGGCGGGGGAAATCAAACATCCGGGCATCGCCTCTGGCAGCCAGTTCATCTATTTTTGCCCCACCTGGATAGCCGAGACCGCACATCTTCGCGACCTTATCAAAGGCCTCACCCGCGGCATCATCCAGGGTACGGCCAATCAGTTCGTAGACGCCTATCTGTCTGACAATATACAGATGTGTATGCCCGCCGGATACGGCCAACGCCAGATAGGGAAATTCAATATTGTGTTCCAGCAGCGGAGCCAGAATATGCCCTTCAATGTGGTGAACTCCAACTAACGGAATGTCACATGCAAATGCAAGGGCCTTTGCCGCCGAGACTCCAACAAGCAGAGCCCCGATCAAGCCGGGCCCTCTGGTGACACAAATTCCGTCTATCTGCTCCAGACCAACCCCGGCCGTGCGCAACGCTTGCTCAATCACCACCGGGCAGGACTGCAAATGGTGCCGTGCTGCCAGTTCGGGGACAACCCCGCCATACTCGGCGTGGATATCGACCTGGGAAGCGACGATGTTACTCAGCACTGTTTTACCATCGCGCACTACAGCGGCAGCGGTCTCATCACAGGAAGATTCCAGGGCCAACAGAAGCATGTTGAATCCATATATTAAAGTAGAATATTAGAGAAGGTTTGCCGCCAGTTCCGCCAGTCCCGAACGCTCCCCTTTGGTCAAGGTGATATGCCCGGCCGCTTCCTGCTCCTTGAATTTCTCCACCACATATGCAAGTCCGTTGCTCGATGAATCTACATATGGGTTATCAATCTGGTACGGGTCGCCGGTCAGGACAATCTTGGTTCCTTCACCGGCGCGGGTTATGATGGTTTTAATTTCGTGCGGTGTCAAGTTCTGTGCTTCGTCCACTATCATGTACTGGTTCGGGATTGAGCGCCCGCGGATGTATGTCAGTGGCTCTATCTCCATGATCCCCATATCAACCAGTTCGCGGTAACCGCGTTTGCGCTTCCCCCGGTCTTCTACTGAATTGAGGAGCAGGTCGACGTTGTCAAAGATGGGCTGCATCCACGGGGCGAGCTTCTGCTCTACGTCACCGGGCAAAAAGCCCAGATCGCGTCCCATGGGGAATACCGGGCGCGAAATCAGCAGACGGCTATACTGATTGTTATCGGCAACAAGCTGTAACCCCGCCGCTATGGCCAGCAGGGTTTTGCCGGTCCCCGCTTTACCCACCAGGGTAACCAGCTGGATATCGTGGTCTAAAAGGATATCCAGCACAAAGTGCTGCTCTTTGTTACGTGCCTGAATGCCCCAGATCCCCTCTTTACTCGGTTTGTACAGGGGCAGCAGACGTTTCTCCGCGGCGTGGTACCTGCACAAGGCGGTGTGGGATGGATTCCCGGCGTCGATCAGGGTGACGCATTCGTTGGGATATAAGCTGCGCTGCGTTTCAGTTCCCTCATTTGCGAACTCAAGGTAGCCCTGCCCATAAAAACGATCAACTTCTGTCGCAGGAACCTCCAGCTCAGCAACGCCGGAATAGAGCTCGTCGATGGAGACCTTGTCTGATTCATAGTCCTGCGCTATGAGCCCCATGGCATCCGCCTTAATGCGCAAGTTGGTATCTTTGGTGACAAAAATCACCGGATCGGCACTGTTTTCCATTTCGGCTACAGCAAGGGCAAGGATACGGTTGTCTTCCCGTTCAATCCTTAATCCGGGGGGAAGTTTGTCCGCAAAGTTTTTAGCGAATAGAACAACCCTAAGACGCCCGCCGTTTTCCAGCGGCACCCCCTTGATAAGGCTGTTGGTGTTGGTCTGCCGCAGCTGATCCAGCTGGCGTGAAACATGGCGCGCGTTACGCCCTATTTCATTGAGGTCCTTTTTGAACGTATCAATTTCTTCAATGACAGTGATAGGGATAATAACTTCGTTATCGGCGAACTTGTACATGGCTTGTGCGTCATGCAGAAGGACGTTGGTATCGAGAATGAATTTTTTTGGCATGCTCTCTCCGCGCTCAGGTGGTTGAAATGGCTATGAGGTAATGCTCTTAATGGCTTGAATCAATGTATGGATGTGCTGTTCGGTATTGAAGCAGCCGGGGCTGACCCGCACCGTTCCGCCGGGGAAGGTGCCGATGGTTCTGTGTGCATCCGGAGCACAGTGCAGGCCGGTGCGTACGTCAATCCCAAAGTGCTGATCGAGAAAGAAACCAGTTTCAGCTGGAGTCTGGTTGTCCAGGGTAAAGGATATCAGGCCGGAATGTCCGGGCCCCGGTTCCGGCCCGTAACGCCGCACTCCGGGGATTTCACCCAGGCCATCCCACAGCAATTGGAGCAGACGCTGTTCATGCGCGCGGATGTTTTCCATTCCCCGTTGAAGAATATATTCTATCCCTGCTCTGAGCCCGGCCAGGGCCGCGGTATTATAGGTGCCGCTTTCCAGCAGTTCCGGCATTGCGGACGGCTGCTGCGCCTGACTGGACAAGCTCCCGGTGCCTCCACGGATCAGGGGCTTTACCTTGAGTCCGTCGCGGACATAGAGGAAGCCGGTTCCCTGCGGCCCCAACAGCCCCTTATGCCCCGGAGCTGCAAGGATGTCAATGTGCATAGCGTCAACATCTATGGGGAGCACCCCGGCACTTTGCGCCGCATCCACCATAAACAGAATGTCGTGCTCGTGGCAGAACCTGCCAACTTCAACTACGGGTTGGATAGAGCCTGTCACGTTGGAGCAGTGGGTCATCACCACCATTTTGGTAGTGGCGTCCCTGCAGGCATTGCATATCGCTGCAGGAGCAACCAGCCCCTGGGCGTTGGCGGTTACCTTGAGCACCTCGACACCGTGGCGTTGCAGATGATACAGAGGCCTGACTACGGCGTTATGCTCCATGCTCGTGGTGACTACTCTATGGCCTGGTTCCAGTAAGCCGCACAGGGCAGTATTGATTCCCTGGGTTGCATTTAAGGTAAAGGCGATACGTGAGCTGGACGGGATATTGAAAAAATCGGCGATCGTCTCACGTGTGGCCGCCATGGTCTGAGCCGCCATGCGGGCAATTCCGTAGCTTCCACGGCCGGGGTTTGCTCCATAGTTTCTGGCGGCATGGTCCTGCTCTGCGTACACAGATTCGGGCTTGGGAAACGAGGTAGCGGCATTGTCAAGATAGATAGACAAGAGCAATCCTGAAGGTTGAATTGATATTAACGTAAGAAGAATATATTGAAAAATACTTGTTCTAAAAAGATTGTTTTTTAGCGTGGAATAGCGTCACGGGTCAAAAGGTCGCGCCAAAATATCACCTCACCCGCTCCAAAGGCAATGAGAAAGAAACGCACCCCCGCGCGCCTTCAGGCGGACCTGCAACAGGCGGCATCAGCCGCGCTTCAGTTTCACCCGTTCTTTATGGAAAGATGGTTGACTCTACGACATGTTGTGGTTTAAATTCACTTCAACCACCGCATGTGGTGCTAGGCCGGTATTGACCCACGTTGAGCACGCACGCCCCTTAAGTGCCCCAATTATCAGTATTGTCCGTTTCACTTCGGCCGTTCGACTTCAAATATAAAATCAAAGGACCAGCCACAATGACAGAGTACCGCAGTTCTGATGCTATTTCACTGACCAAAAACGCCCTTACCGTTCTTGAACGGCGCTATCTTAAGCGCGATGAAGCGGGGAGGGCGCTGGAAACGCCGGCTAACATGTTCGAACGTGTAGCTGATGCCATAGCCCAGGCTGAAGCAAAGTATGCCGAGCATCAGGATATTGCAGAGATTGGCTCTCAGTTTTACGCCATGATGACCAACCTTGAGTTCTTACCCAACTCTCCGACACTCATGAACGCCGGACGTGAGTTGGGGCAGCTGTCCGCCTGTTTTGTCCTGCCGGTGGAAGATTCGATGGAGAGCATCTTTGAGGCGGTCAAGAATACGGCGCTGATTCATAAAAGCGGTGGTGGTACTGGTTTTTCTTTCTCCCGCATCCGCCCGGCCAATGATGTTGTCCTGTCCACCAAGGGGGTTTCTTCGGGGCCGCTGTCATTTATGAATGTATTTGACACCGCGACTGAAACCATTAAGCAGGGGGGCACCCGACGCGGTGCCAACATGGGCATTCTACGGGTTGATCATCCAGATATTATGGATTTTATCATGAGCAAGCGGGATCAGAATGTTCTGACCAACTTCAACATCTCTGTCGGGATTACCGAAGAGTTTATGGAGGCGGTGAAGTCCAATCAGGATTATCCCATCATTAACCCCCGCACCGGCACCGAGGTCGATCGGATGTCGGCGCTAAAGGTGTTTGATCATATCGTTGATCTGGCGTGGAACAATGGCGAGCCCGGAATTATCTTCCTTGACCGCCTCAACCGTGACAACCCAACCCCGCATATTGGAGAAATTGAAAGCACCAATCCCTGTGGTGAACAACCTTTGCTCCCCTATGAATCATGTAATCTTGGGTCCATAAATCTGGGGAAGATGGTAACCAAAGAGGGTGAAGTTGACTGGGATAAACTCGAACAGACCATCGCGTTGGCCACCCGTTTTCTTGATAACGTCATTGATGTCAATAACTATCCCATCGAACAGATCCGCGACATGTCCCTTGCCAACCGGAAAATCGGGCTGGGCATCATGGGCTGGGCCGATCTGTTGATTTTACTGCAGATCCCCTACAACAGCACCGAAGCTATCGCCCTGGGAAACAGGGTAATGGGTTTTATAAATGAAAAAGCCCATGCAACATCACGCCAGTTAGCCGCCGAACGGGGTGCGTTCCCAAATTTCAAGGGGAGCAGCTACGATCAGCGCGGGATGGGAGAAATACGCAACGCTACCTGCACCACCATTGCCCCTACCGGAACAATTTCTATTATCGCCAATAGCTCCAGTGGCGTCGAACCGTTGTTTGCAGTGTCATACGTGCGTCAGGTTATGGATGATGATATTCTGGTCGAGGTAAACCCGTTGTTTGAGCGCATTGCGCGTGAGCGGGGGTTTTATTCGCTGGAATTGATGAAACTGATCGCCGAGAAGGGCAGTATCAAGGACTTTGAGCAGATTCCCGAAGATATCCGGCGGATCTTTGTCACTGCCCACGATATCACCCCCGAAGATCACATCAAGATGCAGGCTGTGTTTCAAAAGCACACGGACAATGCCGTCTCCAAGACGGTAAACTTCTGTAATTCCGCCTCCCGTGATGATGTCGCCAGCGTGTATCAGATGGCTTATGAAAATGGATGTAAGGGGGTCACGATCTACCGCGATGGCTCCCGGGATAATCAGGTGTTATCGGTTAAGAAAGAAGACACTGAGGGTATGGATATGCCCATGGAGAGCGGCAAACAAAGCCGCAAACGCAACCGCCCACGGAAATTGTCCGGCGCAACGTATCAGATGGAAACTGGCTGCGGCCCCCTTTACGTAACCATAAATGAAGATCAGCATGGTTTGTTTGAGGTTTTCACCACCATGGGCAAAGCCGGTGGCTGTGCGGCGTCGCAGTGCGAAGCCTTGGGGCGTTTGGTCTCTCTGGCGTGGCGCAGTGGGGTACAGGCACGGCAGGCGGTAAAGCAGCTGATCGGGATTTCATGCCATAAGCATGCTGGATTTGGGGCAAATAAAATTACTTCCTGCGCTGATGCCCTGGCTAAAGCTATCCACCAGCATGTTCAACACGAAGAGACGGTGGAAGGTCAAAACGTTCAAGGGGGCGCCTGTCCTGAATGTGGTGGCCCCGTAGAGCATGAAGGTGGTTGTTGCGTATGTCATGCCTGTGGTTTCTCGGAATGCGCATAAACGGGAGTTCCCTCCGGCTTCCCAGCTTAATCAAGATGAATAGATAAACAGGACTGCCGTATGGACTACAACTGTTTCCACCAGGTCTATCTGGATCAACCGAAGTTGGAAGGGTTCCGCAACTTCATCAATGCCTGGATTTATTCTGCTGACACAACAAGTTTTGTCCTCGATCCAGGCCCGCTCTCAAGTATTCCCGTGCTGCTGCAGGCCTTGCAGCAGCACGGGGTAGAGCGCCTTGACTACATATTGCTCACCCATATCCATATCGATCACGCCGGCGGGACAGGGGAGTTGTTGCGCCATTTCCCGGCTGCGCAGGTGATTTGCCACCCTGCCGGGATTAAGCACATGCTCGCGCCGCAGGCGCTCTGGGAGGGTTCCCTCAAGGTGCTGGGGAAGGTAGCCATGGAATATGGAGAAATTGTCCCGGTTCCAGAGCAAAACATCCATTACCGTCCTCTCCTTGGAGATAGCGGCATTACGGTACTGCAGACCCCCGGGCATGCTGCGCATCACTTGAGTTTTATGTTTGGCGACTTGCTTATGGCTGGAGAGGTTGCCGGCGTCTGCCTTGATACCCCCAGCGGGATCTATATGCGCCCGGCAACGCCGCCCCGTTTTGATCTGGATATTGCGCTTGAATCACTGCAGCGCGTAATGGCGCATAAACCGCAAAAAATGATCTTTGCCCACAGCACCATGCAGGATCATGCCATGGAGTGTTTAAAGATAGCTGAAAAACAACTGTATCTGTGGGTAAAAGGGATAATCGAGCTGACAGAAAATGGCGCGGACAATGGTTTGAAAGGTGGGGCAGAAGAGGGGGCCGATGAACACCTCCACGCAGTTATGTATCCATGGTTGCTGCAGCACGATCCTGTTTTTGCCACAATCGAAGCGTTACCCGATGACATAAAAAAGCGTGAACTCTATTTTTTCGGCAACAGCATCAAGGGGATGCGCGGCTTTGTGGCAGCGCTTGAAAAAGCCCGGCGCCGGGCTATGCTAGACCGGGCCGGGGCGGGTATCTGCGCTTGAATGATTTAACTGTGGGGCGTTAGCTGGGGCTATTGGATTTCGCCAAGGCGCTCAGGATTCCACCCAGTTACTTATGCTTCCGCCCAGTTGCTCAGCTTTTCCAGCACCGCATCCCGGGTTTTATAGGAGATCTCTGGCAGGGTGCCACCAAAGGCTTTTTCTGCTTCGGCAAACCCTTTCTCTATCCCTTTAAGGATTGCATCAAGGCGGGCTGGATCACCTCCGGCAATCCCAATGGCGCCTTGAAAGATCCGTTCTGACGTCTGTTCTATCCCGAAATATCCATCTTCCGCCACCAACTCCTGCGCCTGTCCCGGGGTCAGGCTTTTAATATCTATACTCCTGTCACCCATGGACAGCTTAGTCGCCAGCCCTTGCTCTTCAAAGATTTGTAACACCAAACTGCGCAAGAGGTTGAGTTGAGGGTCTTCGCTGGTGCGCATATCGGCATGATACAGGCCGGGAGCTGGGGCAGGTTTCCCCAGAGAGACGTTATCCACATACTGTTTTGCCGATTCCTCTGTGGATTTGTCTCCAGTTGAGCCAGCCTGCTGCTGCCGGCTTTGTTGCATTACGCGCTGGCTTTCTGCCCGAAATTGTTCAAGAGGGGTATTATTGATTGCCTGTGCCATGTCTACGCTCCCTTCCGTGGGTTGACTTGGATATATCAGATGCTACACGCGTAGTTTCGGCACAATGGGGATGAAACTTTAGGCTGGGAATCAGCGTCCAAACCATCTTTTCTTGTCGCTGTAGATGGTTGCAGCGTTGCGTCCCTTCTTTTTTGATTCATACAGGGCTTTGTCTGCGCGGGAAATCAATTCGTTTTTGCCGCACGCGTCAGCGGCCGGTTTGATTGAAGCAACGCCAAAGCTGGCAGTTATGTGGTAGTTCTCGTGTTTGTATGTAAAGGGATGGCCTGCTATCTTGGTGCGCATTTTTTCAGCAACTTCCCCCGCCTGTGTTGCATCGGTATCCGGCGATATCAAGATAAATTCCTCCCCGCCGTAGCGCGCAAACAGATCATATTCCCGGACAGAATCACGAAATAGCTGGGAAAACTGGATAAGGACCTGGTCGCCGATCTGATGTCCATACCTGTCATTAAATGGTTTAAAGTTGTCGATATCAATCATAATCACACTGATATGGCTTTCGTTGCGATCCGCGCGCTTAATCTCTTTGTCCAAAAAAATCTGAAAATAGCGATGGTTGTAAGCTTCGGTCAAGCCATCAATGTGGGCAAGTTTTTCCAGGAAATTGTTTTTCTTCTCTAATTCTTTGGTCAACAGCTCCAGTTTTACCGTTTTCTCCACCAGGGCCCGGTTCATCTGCTCATAACTTAAGTTTAAAACGCTCAGCTCGGCATTGGCGATCTGCAAAATTTCAGCGATAGATTTTTGCGGCGTAATTTTGAGATTAAAAAACTTTGCGGTCTCCTCAACTTCGGTATGGACCTTGTCCAGCAGGTTTTCAAGTACCGTGTCATTGAGGCTGAGATTTTGTTCCGCCCGGCGGCGAAATTCAACCACATGCTCCTCGGGACTTTTTGACCGGCGCGCTTTGGAGAGCATGTCGGACAAGTGAACCACCTGACACAACAGTCTGATCCTTTTTGAATCACCAGGATATTCAGGTGGAGAATGATGATAAGCAATAGGGGCGACGAGGGCTTCAGGGAATCCCCATTTTTTAACAACTTCACTCCCGATATAGGTATGGTCTGCTCCGATTATCTGCTTTTCCAACTCCGTACGCGTGAGCGTTGCGTCAGCAGAGGTCAGCATTTTATCCACTGTGGTGTATTGTTCTGGAAAGGCGCGCGCCAGTATCATGATTCCCAGGTTTTGGAGTAAGCTGGCGACAAAGCCTTCCTCTGAATCTTCGGCTTTCATGGCGGACATCAGCATCCGCGCGGTAACCGCTTCAAATAGAGAATTTTCCCAGAAGTGGGCATAGTCAAAGGAGGTGGAACTTATCTGTTCCGGCTTCAGGAAGGAGAAAGAGAGAACCAGGCTGCGAACCGCATTGGTGCCCAGAATAGAAGTTGCCAGATGGATAGTGCCTATTTGCTGCGGGAAACTATAAAAAGCGGAATTGACCACGCGCAGGAGTTTGGTTGACAATGACACATCCTTGGATATGAGGGAGGCAATGTCATTGATCGTAGAGTCTTCCTGCGATGTAATGGTAATCAGACGGGATGCCACATTAGACAATGTAGGCAGCTCTGCCGATTGCAAGACAGTATTTAAAACTTCTTCCTGAATCCGTTCAGCCAATTTGGCCTCCATAATTTATCCAGACAATATTTTGATTCTGTTACTGTACAGGGAAACATTATTACAGATTTCAGGCCCGAAGCCTAAGCAATATAATGGCAACGTCGCATAATATGTATTATGTAAACTTTGGCATGGACGCCGAGATGCTCCGACCTTTGCCTATACAGAACCACTGCCGAACCGCTGAGTTGACTTTACCCCCTCACCCCTGGCCTCACCCTTGGTAATGGAGGCACTCCGATTCCTTCGAGGATCGTAACCGGTTCAGGTTGCACCATCGTCAGCATCGTGGCCGCAAGGAACCGCCTTCACCAGCCGCCCAACCCGGCTGGAACGTGCGCTGGAGGTGAAGTCTCCGGTTTCCAGCCGGGCTGGCGTGGTGTTCAGGATGCGGGTTGTTGTGGTGCTCCAGGCAACACCTTTATTTTTCTTGCTGTGCTTTGGGGGCCTCCCCCGATTTTCCGCCCATGCCTTGCATACCCATACCCTGCATACCCATACCCTGCATACCCATACCCTGCATCATCGGACACTGTGCCATGGATTCCTTGCCCATCTGCATATGCTGCATCATGTGCTGCATCATCTTCTCCTGCATTTTGGCCTTGCGCGCATCCATCGCGATCCGCTGCTCCACCAGGTCGGTGACGACGGCAGCTACCAGGTCGAGCTTCTCCCCTTGCGGAGCGCTGTTCATCTTGGCGACCTGCGCGGCAAGTTCAGCGTTTTGTGCCTTAACTTCCTCCATCATTTTTTGTTTCTGTTCCATCATCTCCTGGCATTGACCCATCATTTTGCCATCCGGCATGTTTTTCCCAGCCATATGCTGGGCGGATTGTGCGTGGAGAGGAGCCCCGAGGGTCAGGGCCAAGACCAATACGAGGCTGGAGCGAAGGATGAGACTCGTGCTTGTTTGTCTTTTCATGCTTTTTCTCCTTTTTATGCTGAGTTCTTTGCTCCGCTGTCGGCCCCATGCCAGACAGCGAGTTCGAGGATGTATGGCGTAACGCCTTACTGTGCAATAAAAGTGTGCTTGATGCCGAGGGCTTCGTCCGTCATCTGGATCGATTCCCGTCCGTCCTTGACCCTGCCGGCGAGGGCGCGGATCGCGTCGATGTTCTCGGGAATGGCGATGGCCTGGTTGTCCACCTGGTAGGTGTAATAGCATTCTGTGCCATTTACGGTGAGCACGTCTTCCCACAGGGAGACTTCCCACATATCGCCACGGGTGCGCCCAAGATCGCGCATCAGCTCGATGGTGCTGTTGAGCGCCACGATCCCGTCGCTCATGCGTATGAACGCGATACGCGGCGCCTGCCGGAAGGCGTCCAGGACCTCTTCCCGGCTGGCAGAGCGCGTCAATTCGACGATCCAATAGTGATTGTGACACTGGGTATGTGCAGCCTTCGCCGCGATGGTCACGAGATCCAGTTCCGGCCGCACCGTCTGGGCGTCCGGCCCCTGATGGCTGGGGATATGCGCCTCCGGGACGATGGTGTTCATAATGCCGCCGTGGTCGGACTCCCATGGGTCGGTCGCCCGGCGGATCAGCACCCCGCGCGCCTTTTTGAGCAGCTTCGCGTCCTGTAATGCCCCCAGCGTACGCACGATGCTGGTGGTGTTGCAGGAGACCACCCGCGTTACGTCGCGCCCGAGTGCGGTCGCGTAGTTTGCCTGCGCAACGAAAGAATGCCCCGCCACGCTGTGCGCTTCGCCACCCTGGACAATCGCCTTGACGCCTGCCCCCCTGTATCCTGCGAGGTTCTTTGCCGCGATCCCTTTGGGGGTGCAATCGACCATCACATCGACATGACCCGTCAAATCCTGCAGCACCCCGGCGACCGGAAGTCCCGCATCCTTCATTGCGGACGCCTTCTCCGGCAGGGAGGCGTATAAGGGAATGTCCAGCCCCACCGCGACCTTGATTCGATAGTCGCTGATGATGTCACTCACACCCACCAGCTCCATATCAGGCTGCAGGCGCACGGCATCCGCAACCCGCTTGCCGATGACTCCGTATCCATTGACGCCGACCCTTACTTTATTGCTTTTCATGACTGTCCCCTTTCGTTGGCACCTGTTTTTGGTCTTCTCGCGGATTCGGCTCGGTCGAGCCTTCTTGTGCAGGGTTGTCAGCGCTTGCCGATCTCTGCAGCTTCAGCAGGCGCGCGTTGATAGCGACGATCACCGTACTTGCGGACATCAGCACCGCGCCCACCGCGGGAGTGAGCAGCACGCCCCATGCGTAAAGGGCTCCGGCCGCCAGCGGCAAAGCGACGACGTTGTAGCCCGTCGCCCAGGCAAGGTTCTGGATCATCTTCCGGTAGGTGGCGCGGGAGAGCTGCACGACGGCCACGACATCCAGCGGGTTGCTCCGCACCAGAATCACGTCGGCGGTCTCAACCGCCACATCGGAACCGGCGCCGATGGCGATGCCCACATCCGCCTGCGCCAGTGCCGGGGCATCGTTCACGCCATCACCGGTCATCGCCACCAGGACACCCCGGGCCTGGACTTCTTTCACCTTGGCGGCTTTGTCCTGCGGCAGGACTTCAGCGAAGTATTCATCCAGCCCGATCTGGTCCGAGACCCATTTGGCCGTCGCCTTGTTGTCGCCGGTGAGCATGAGGCAGCGGATGTCGAGGGCCTTGAGGGCGGCGATGGCTTGCTTCGCCTCGGGGCGGATGATGTCGGCAAGAGCGATCGCGCCTTTCACCTCCCCGTCCACGATGACAAACACGACGGTCTTGCCTTGCGCTTGCAGTGGTTCGATGCGCTGATCGGTGATATTGAGGTTCTGGTCGCGCAGGTAGCCGGGACTTACCACCTTGATCTCCTTGCCCTCGACCCGCCCCTCAGCGCCCTTGCCGGTGATACTTTTGAAGCCTTCGACGGGCAGCAGCTCATCTGAAGAAGCGGCGATCGCCTTCGCGATAGGGTGAGCCGAATGTGCGTCCACGGAGGCCGCGTACTGCCGAATCTTCTCTTCGGTGATGTCCTCGTCCAACACCAACGTTTCCGTGACGCCAAAGCGGCCCTCCGTCAGCGTGCCGGTCTTGTCAAAGATGATGGCCCGCAGTTTTCTGGCACCTTCGAAAGCAGCCCGATTGCGAATCAGCAGGCCGTTTTTTGCGGCGAGGGCCGTGGTGACAGCCACCACCAGCGGTACGGCCAGACCGAGGGCGTGTGGGCACGCGATGACCATAACGGTGACGGTGCGTTCGATGGCGAACGCAAAGTCCTGACCGACGACCTGCCAGATAAAAAAGGTGATGACGCCGCTGCTCAAAGCGATGATGGTGAGCCACAACGCGGCGGTGTTGGCGAGATCCTGGGTTTTCGATTTGCTTTCCTGGGCCTGTTTAACCAGATCGATCACCTGCGACAGAAACGAATCCTTGCCGGTGCTTTTGACTTCGATTGTCAGCGAGCCTTCTCCGTTGATGGACCCGCCGATAACTTTTGTGCCCGTCTCCTTGGTGACCGGGGTGGATTCTCCGGTGAGCATCGCCTCATCGACCGAACTGTGGCCACTCACGATGTCACCGTCGGCAGGAATCTTCTCACCGGGTTTGATCAGGACTTTGTCACCTACGGAGAGTTCGTGCAGCGGCACGTCCTTGACGCTGCCGTCGGGCATGAGCTTATGCGCGTCGGAGGGCATGAGTTCAGCCAGGGCTTCCAGAGCCTTCGAGGCGCCCATCACCGACTTCATCTCGATCCAATGCCCGAGCAGCATGATGTCCACCAGGGTGGCCAGTTCCCAGAAGAACATCTTGCCGGTCAGGCCGAACACCACGGCGCTGCTGTAGAGATAAGCCGTGGCAATAGCGACGGCGACCAGCGTCATCATCCCGGGGCGGCGGGAGTGGAGTTCCTCGAACATCCCTTTGAGAAACGGCCAGCCACCGTACCAGAAAACCGCCGAGGCGAAGCCGAACAACACATAGACGTCGCCGGGAAAACGAATGGCTTCCCGCAGTCCCAGCAGCGTTTGAAGCATCGGCGAGAGGACGAGAATCGGCAGGGTCAGAACCAGCGAAATCCAGAACCGATTCCTGAAATCCGCCGCCATGTGGGCATGATGACTCGCGTGACCTTCGTGTTTATCCGGGCTGTGGTCCGAATTCCGCGCTTCAGCCTCCGAAGCATGCTGCCTCCCCTGCCCGGTTGGATGCCCCCCGGCTTCACTATGGGCGTTCGTCTTCTTCGCGCCCTCGCCTTGCTCCGACTGTTTTTCAACAGAGTTTTGGGGCGGATACTCGTGTTCAGTCATGTTGTGTGCTCCTCTCCTGTCCATTTGAAGCCCTTGGGTTTCATTGACCTTACTATAATTTTAGCTCTTGGCAATCTTCACAAACGGCGGCAGAAGGGTTCGGGGTGCTGACACTGCAAGTCTAGCCACACACAGGCACCATGCCCTTTTGTAATGTCATTCTCCGGGAACTAATCAGAGGGAAGTATCGAAGTTTCGGCCATCGACTCTCTCGCCTTAATGCAGGGCATCGACAACCCGGAACTCAGGTCGATTGCCGGACATGTGCGTGACAAGCTGAAAAAAGTGATCATCACGCTCTGATCCCGTTGGGCTTCGAACCCTATCAGACTTTTTGGGGAATAAAATAGGCCCGCTAATTTCTAGCGGGCCTATTTTATCGATCTAAATTTCAAGCTGTGATTAATTTCTCCAGCAACATGCCATGTGCCGATCACTCATTCCGTTGCGATGCCCCGGTCCCATGTGACGACTTTGAGACATCTTTCCCCTGTGGTTTTGGTGATTGCAGGCACTATAGCCGCAATTAAACCATGGATTATTGTTACCGGTGATGAATTGTCCTGCTTCGTTGTTGGCTTGGTCGAGAAGTGCCCAGTACTGACGTTCAACGTTTTCCACTTCAGCTTCCAGACCTTTCAAGGTGCCAACAGTGGTACTGTCGTTGTTTCGAGCAGTATGATACTCGGTGGCCTTTTCGTTGAGAGACGTTTGCAGTTCAGCCAGTTGTTGCGAGTATTTTTCTTTAACAGCATCAAGCTGCTGTTGCTGCTCGGCGGTTAACGCCGCTTCTGAATTAGTCACGCCAGAGCCATGCCCCATCCAATTGCCCCAACAGGCAAAACTGCTCGATGCCGTTGCGAACAAACCGAGAACGAGGGCGAATAAAACGATTTTGAGATTAATTTGACGCATTATTTTTCTCCTTTATTTGAAATTATAGTGTCGGATTGGTATGTCCCGTCACCGTCGACTGGTTTTCGTTGCAGTTAGGGCAATACTTCCAATCTTGCTCGATAACCCGGCTGCAATTCGGGCAATTATGCTTCAGTGTTTCGCCGCAATGCGGGCACCGGAAATAGCTTGCATGGATTCTGCCTGAACAATTCGGGCAACTTAACGTTGATATGGCTGGTGCTGGTTGACGCCTGAACAACAGCCAGATAACGGCTGCGAAAATTATCAACATAAACAATCCCGGCATAAACCAACCCCCCATGTGCCAGCCATTCCAGGTAGAACCTGGTCCACAAAACATCGCAACCTCCTTCTTAGTGGCCAGAATGTCCGCAAACCCTGTAGTGGGAATGCGTGGTGTCATTGTGTGATGAATGGTTGTGTCCGTGTCCGTGTCCGCCCCAGTGGCCCCATGAACCGCAGCCGGATAGCAGGAACAGGCTTCCCACCAGAACAACCAGTAATAGAATAATTTTCAGCATGATGTCCTCCTTTGTGTGAATGTTATCTATATAAAGAGCAACGTCAGTGCCAAAGCTGTAAGTAGCTTAAAACATTGAAGAGTTATTTTATGGTGTGTGGCAACTGGTAATTTTTTTACCGGTTTAGAAGAGAGGCAGAGGCTTAACTGTCAAAGTTTTTGACAGAGGTCAGGTCAATCCATATTCCTTGAGTTTGTTCTGAAGTGTCTGACGGGTAATGCCGAGAATTTCTGCCGCACGAGTACGATTGTTCTCAGTCTGCCGCAGGGTTGAAAGAATCAGTTCTTTTTCCATATCCTTTAGGGTTAACCCAGGCCGGACGACAAAAGGGCGCTCGCTGTTTTCAGCGTAGGATTGACGAACCTGTACAGGCAACTGCGTTAGCGTAATCTGTTCATCAAGACAGAGGATAACAGCGCGTTCGATGGCATTTTCCAGTTCACGAATATTGCCCGGCCAAGCATAAGCCAACAGTGCTTCGAGCGCTTCTGCGTGAAGGTTACGGATGTCTTTGCGATTCTTAGCGCAATAACATTTGAGAAAGTGCTCCGCCAAGGCGGGAATGTCCATCGGTCGTTCCCGTAACGGAGGCAGATGCAGCGGGACAACATTGAGGCGGAAAAACAAGTCTTGTCGAAAACTCCCTTCTTCGACCATCTGTTCCAGATTCCTGTGGGTTGCAGCCAACAGGCGAACATCGACCTTGATCGTCTTTGTCCCGCCGAGACGCTCAAATTCCCCTTCCTGAAGCACACGCAGGATTTTTGCCTGGGTGGTCATACTCATATCGCCGATTTCATCGAGAAACAAGGTTCCCTTGTCTGCTAGTTCAAAGCGTCCTTTACGTTGTTCCGCCGCACCCGTGAAAGCTCCTTTTTCATGGCCGAACAGTTCGCTTTCCAGCAGGTTCTCGTGCAGCGCGGCGCAGTTGACTTTGATGAAGGAGGCATCTTTGCGTCTGCTGTTGTGATGGACAGCTCCGGCGAGCAGTTCTTTACCTGTGCCAGATTCGCCAGTAATCAAGACGGTCGCATCCGACGGAGCCACCAACGCCAGGGTTTCGGCTAGTTCCTGCATTGGCTGGCTGTTGCCGATCAAGTTCCCAAAATCAAACTTTTCTCCCAGCCGTTGCTTCAGAGATATATTCTCCTGCTGCAATTTTTTATAATCGAGAGCACGTTTGATGCTTAAACTCAGTCCTACGCTGTCAACCGGCTTGGTGACGTAATCGAAGGCACCATCTTTCATCGCCTCGACGGCATTCTCGACTGAAGAGAAGGCAGTAATAATAATCACTGGGAGTTCCGGCTTTAGCTTATGGATGCCCGCAAGCGCTTCCATCCCGCCCATTCGTTTCATCTTCAGATCCAACAGAACCAGATCGATATTTCGCTCCTTGACCAGATGTATGGCAATGTCCCCATCATCCGCTTCGATTATGGCGTACCCCTCAGTGCCCAGATGGGCCTTAAGCATGGTGCGATGAGCGATATCGTCATCGACCAGCAGAAGAGTCGTTTCAGCTTTGCTCATCGGTGCCCCCAATCTGCGGCAGAATTATTCTGATAATGGTTCCCTGCCCTTCTTCACTTTCCACCTCAATCCGGCCATTATGCTGCTCTATGATTTGTTGAACCATCGCAAGTCCAAGTCCGGTACCGTCTTTTCTGGTGGTGAAAAACGGGTCGAACATCTTTGCCTGTTCTTCAGTAGTCAGTCCGTTTCCGGAATCGCAGACCCAGAGATGCACCTCATTGGGGAGTTGTTTGATTCCAAGTTCAATCTTGCCCCCAGTACTGGTGGCAGCCAGACTGTTCTGTAACAGGTTAAGCAGTACCTGTTGAAGCAAGTCAGGGTCGGCGCTCAGTTGAATGTTTGCTTCCGGAGCCACCAGTGTCAGTTCGATTTTCTGACTGTCAGAATCGGCTTGAACAAAGTTAAGTGATCTTTTTACCAGCGCATTGAGATCAATCGTACTAATTTCAGGTTCTCTTGGCCGGGAATATTGCAGCAAGGCAGAAACTGTTCGATTGAGACGGTCAACCTCACCAACCATCAGGTCCGCATATTCATGGGCCTTTGCATCTTGATTTTCGCTGCGCGAAAAGTATTGGGCGAAGCCACGCAGGGTTCCCAGTGGATTGCGAATTTCATGGGCGATTCCGGCTGCCATCTTGCCCAGAGCAGCATGCCGACGGGAGCGCTCTAAGGCCACTTCCATGGCGCGGATTTCACGCTGATCGCGCAGGATAAGAACCATACCACGCAAGCTGCCATCCCGGTCACGTAAATGAGAGGCACTGACTTTAAGTGGAATCATTTCGCCGTCCTGACGGAGACAGTCCATTGACTGGTCTACAAATTCCTGACCGGCACGCAACAGCGGCGCCAGCGAAAAGTTTTCTGAGCCCGCTATTTGCTGGAGAGTTTTGCCGCGCATCTTGCTTTCATTGAGACCAAATAACTCCAGGGCGTTTCTATTTACGGAAACAATTTGCCGTTCATTATTGATGCTGATCAAACCGGCAGGCATGCTGTTGATGACATTGTCGGTGTACAGTTCCATGTTTTCCAGAGCAGCTCTGACCACCTGGGACTCGTGGGAAAGAAACAGCGCATAAAGACCACCAGAACTGAGTAGAAAAAGAATTCCCAACAAGATCAGGCTTTGCTTGATGTCTTCTGCGCGGGCCGCATCAAAATCTTCGGTATATAGACCAAGATAGATAATCTGTCGGCTCTCTTCAACATTGTTCCCCTCCGGTACGCCGCACCAGTTTTGCCAACATCGCATCATTCCCGTGCGCATCGGCATCATCGTCAGTGGCCTGAATTCCTGGGCGATCTCGTAGATTTTTTTACCGGAAGGATCCGTGAGTAATCTTGTCAACGACTGGTCTGCGGTTAAAACTTTTCTTCCGGGAGGGAATACAAAGGTTGCCGGATCAATCCCGGCATAAGCAACGAGGTGGCCTTTTTCATCCTGGATTACAATATATGCAATGGTTTCCTCACGAGCAGTTTCTTTGACCAGAGTTGCCAGGTTACCGCTACGCGGGCCCACCATCATCGAGGTTCTTGCCCCTGCCTCAAAGGCTCTGATCAGGGTCTGTGCTTTCTTGAGCAGAAAACCCTCCATGAACTGTTCTTCCCGGTCGATGTTATGCCAAGTGACAATTGCCAGAACGCAAGCAAGCAGCAGACTGGCGAGTATGAATACCAGAGCAGGGAGGGAAATAAACCTTTTCGGCGGGCCACCCGGATTGATCGATATGTTGGGGTCGACTATTGACATTTATTGCCGGAATCCTTACCCTACCCTTTAACGTTTGAATACCTATTCACATATGGATGTGCCATGGAGATGTGTTATGGACCCGAATATTTGCCAAGTAAACCTTATCCACGCAGATCTCGTTGTTGCTGCCAGGGAACAGATGCCTCCCCTGAAAACAGTTGATCAGCTTGCAGCGGTGTACAAGTTGCTGGGTGAACCGTCTCGCCTCAAAATCCTGCTGGCGTTACGCCCCGGGGAAATGTGTGTCTGTGACCTTGCGGCGCTGCTGGAGTCCACTCCGTCGGCGATATCTCATCAGCTTAAACTGCTGCGGATCTCGGGGCTGCTCAAATCTCGGAAAGAAGGCAAGATGGTTTATTACCGCCTTGATGAGAATGCCGTGCAGAGAATACTTAAGGATTTGCCATGAACGACATGAACGATTGTGGTGCGAAAGGATGTGGCTGCGGCGGTGCCCCGATTTCGTTGTCGGAGCCAAAAACGGCCGCCGCCAGGCCAGCGCGGGTACTGTACCGTATCGACAACATGGATTGCCCGACCGAAGAAGCGCTGATTCGCGCCAAGCTGTTGAAACTACCCGGTGTGGTCGGGCTGGAATTCAACTTGATGCAGCACATCCTGACGGTGAGTCACACACTGCCGTCACTGACTCCCGTCGAAGAAGCGTTGTCAGCCATCGGCATGCAGGCAGTGCGGATGGACGAGGAGCCGACCGATCAAAGCACGGTATTGACTCAGGCAGAGGTGAGCGCGCCAGAGCAATCCGGTACTCGCTGGTGGCCGCTGGCGGTGGCGGGGGTGGCGGCCACCATGGCAGAGGTGGTGCACTGGCTCAACGGCGGCAACCATTGGGTGGTAGTTGTGCTGGCGCTCCTCGCGATCGCCATCGGCGGTCTGCCCACCTACAAGAAGGGTTGGGTTGCACTCAAGAACTTCAACCTCAACATGAACGCCTTGATGTCGATTGCGGTCACCGGCGCGATGCTCATTGGCCACTGGCCGGAAGCGGCGATGGTAATGGTCCTGTTTGCGCTGGCCGAAGTGATCGAGGCCAAGTCGCTGGATCGTGCCAGAAACGCGATCCGCGGCCTGTTGGATCTTGCCCCGGAAACCGCTACCGTCCAGCAGGGTGACGGCAGCTGGGCCGATGTTGAAGCCAAAACGGTTACGCTGGATAGCCGGGTGCGCGTGAGGCCCGGTGAACGGGTCGCCCTTGATGGGGTGGTGGTGCAGGGTCGCTCTACAATTAACCAGGCCCCCATCACCGGCGAGAGCCTGCCGGTTGAGAAGACAGAGGGAGATCCGGTGTTCGCTGGCACCATCAATGAATCCGGCTCGTTCGAGTATCGGGTCACAGCTGTAGCCGACAATTCAACTCTGGCGCGCATCATTCACGCAGTGGAAGCCGCGCAAGGGAGCCGCGCCCCAACCCAGCGCTTCATTGACCAGTTTGCCCGCCTGTATACCCCCATCGTGTTTGGGGTAGCGGTAGCGGTGGCGATCCTGCCGCCACTATTACTCGGCGCACCGTGGCAGTCATGGATCTACAAAGCATTGGTTCTACTCGTAATCGCCTGTCCATGTGCCCTTGTCATCTCCACCCCTGTCAGCATCGTCAGCGGGCTGGCGGCTGCGGCGCGGCGCGGTATTCTCATCAAAGGGGGAGTGTACCTGGAAGATGGGCGAAACCTCACCTGGCTGGCATTCGATAAAACTGGCACGATTACGTACGGCAAGCCGGCGCAGACCGACGTTTTGGTCTGGGGCGATGCGGATCTAACGGAGGCGCGGACGCTCGCCGCTAGTCTGGCCTCACGCTCCGATCATCCCGTCTCCAAGGCCGTAGCTCTAGCCGCCGAAGCCAAAGGGGTAGCGCTACGCGAGGTGAGTGATTTCGCCGCGTTGCCCGGACGCGGCGTGCGCGGCCGTATTGGCGCCACGGTCTATCACCTGGGTAACCAGCGCATGGTCGAAGAGCTTGGAGGGTGCTCGTCGGCATTGGCGGCGCGCCTCTCGGCACTCGAAGTCCAGGGCAAGACCATCGTGATGCTGGTCAGCGCGGACGGTGTACAGGCGTTGTTCGCAGTCGCCGATACCGTCAAGGACAGTAGCCGCCAAGCGATCGCCGAACTCCATGCGCTGGGGATAAAGACCATGATGTTGACCGGTGACAATCCGCATACCGCCGCGGCGATTGCCAGTCAGGTTGGCATCGACCGCGCCGTGGGAAACTTGTTGCCGGAGGAGAAGCTGCGGGAGGTGGAACGATTGTCACTGAATGGCAGGATCGGCATGGTCGGCGACGGCATCAATGATGCGCCGGCACTGGCGCGGGCCAATATCGGGTTTGCGATGGGAGCAGCCGGTACCGACACGGCCATTGAAACCGCCGACGTGGCGTTGATGGACGACGACCTGCGCAAGATTCCCGCTTTTGTGCGGCTGTCCCAAGCCACAGCGAACATATTGAAACAGAATGTTGCGCTCGCACTCGGCATTAAGGCGGTGTTTCTAGCGCTCGCCTTCACCGGTCACGCCACCATGTGGATGGCGGTGTTCGCTGATATGGGGGCGAGTCTGCTGGTGGTCGGCAATGGCCTGAGGTTGCTGCACAAATAACCCTGAGGTTCCCCTGAGGTTCCATGTATACGACTGGGCGGGATTGTATCGAACTGCTGCGCACCGAGGGTCAAAAGCCCCCTATGAACAGTTTGGCTATCGTAAAGTAAATAATCAATCCGGTGATATCCACAATGGTGGTCAGAGCCGGGCTCGCTACCACTGCCGGATCCAACTTCAGCTTCGCGGCGCCCAGAGGAAGTAACGCACCTATCAACGTAGATGTGACCACCTGCAATCCCAGCGCCAGTGAAATGGCGCTGGCAATCCGCAGCAGAGAAAAGCCGTCTGGCATGGTCGACCCGGCGCCAAAAAAGAATACCCGTCCAAAGGCAATCACTCCAAGCAGGAGTGCCAGCAGAAAAGCGACCTGAAATTCCTTACCCAGAATACGCAAGATATCTTTGGGTGAAATCTCTTTGAGGGCTAAAGCCCGCACCACCAGGGTGGCAGATTGACTGCCGGTGTTGCCGCCGGTATCGGCTAACATGGGCATAAACATCGCCAGAATTGCAAATTGGAGCAACAGACCTTCAAAATGTTGCACAATAAAACCAGACACTAAACCCAGTAGCGCCAGTGCTATCACCCACGGATATCTGTTTTTGAAATGTCCCCATACGCTCGTTTTTATATATGCTGCGTCCGCATGGGCACCACCGATCCCCATGAATTTTTCCATATCCTCGGTGTATTCCTGGGTGATGATGTCAAAGGCGTCGTCATGGGTGACAATCCCTACCAGGGCATTCTGGGCGTCAATGATTGGCAAGGCGAGCAAATCATATTTCTGGATTTTATGTGCCACCTCTTCCTGGTCATCCCCGACCCGGGCAAAGATCACCCCCTTATGCATGATTTCATCCACCCGCGCCGCCCGCTGCGCCAAAATAAGCTTTTTGAGCGACACGAAACCCAGCAGCTGCCGGTGTTCACCCAGCACGTACGCATAATAGATCGTCTCGCTGTCGGGCGCGACTTCGCGGAGGCGTTCAATGGCCTGAGCTGTGGTTAATTCCGGGGTCAGGGTCGCATAGGCGGAGGTCATAACTGCACCGGCGGTGCCCTCCTCGTGCGCCGACAGAGAGCGAATGTCTTCACGCTGGGCCTGCGCCAAAGCAGGCAAAACCGCTTCTCGCAGGGACTCAGGCAACTCCTTGAACAGGTCCGTACGTTTATCCGGAGGCATGTCGGTTATAAGCGTCGCAACATCCTTGGAGTTCAAGGTTTCGACTATTTTGATCTGCAGATCTTCATCGAAGTGGCTGAAAATTTCCGCGCGCAGTTGTTTGTCTGCATGTTGGAGTAGCGGCCAGATATCCGCATCCGGCAAGACAGAAATTAACTCCGCAATAACCGCAGGATGCCTAGATTTGTAGAAGTTCCGCAGAACTGCTGGATCCGCGGAGGTGAGTAGTTCTGGGTTGGCGTACAATTTTTCGTTTTTCATGTTTTTTCCTCGTGGCAGTTGCGAATGCTGCATGTGGTAGCGGTGAAACCAGTGTCTGGCGCACGTGTCATGCCGCCGTTAAATCCTGTACGCAGGCATAAAGGAGCTCTACCCCTTTTGCAATCGCCGCAAAAGAGCTTTGTTCTTTTATGTTATGGCTTATCCCTTCGATGCTGGGGATAAACAGCAGCGCTGTGGGGGCTATGGCGGCAAAGTGCATAGCATCGTGGCCAGCGCCGCTGGGCATCTCCATAGTGGTGATCCCCATGCCGCTCGCCAGCTGGTGGATCCGCTTGCGTAGTGCCGCGTTCAGAATTATTGGCTTATCGTTACACAGTGTTTTGATCCGGACCCCAAGGTTACGTTTCTGCGCAATAAACTCAATTCTGCGCTGCAGTTCTGTCCCGGCACGGGTTTTTGCTTCCATGTTGGTATCCCGCAGATCAATTTGCAGATGAACCCTGCCTGGTACCACATTCATGGCGCCGGGTTCAACCTCCAACACCCCTACCGTGCCGACACTGGAGGCACCGGAATTGCGCGCGATCTCTTCAACGGTCAGGACAACTTCCGCCGCGCCAGCCAGGGCATCGCGGCGTATATGCATGGGGGTATTGCCGGAATGATCACTGCGTCCGGTAAGAATAACGTCAAACCTGCTCGGTGCGGCGATAGCTGTCACCAGGCCGATATCTATATTTTCCTGCTCCAGAACCTGTCCCTGCTCGATATGGAGTTCCAGAAACGCGTGAATATCGTCTTTGCCCAGCACCTCTTGCGCAAGTGCATCTATATTGCAGCCACTTTGTTTCAGGGCGGTGTAAAAACTCGTACCTTCACTGTCGGCGATTTGTTTGAGATCTTCGGTATTTATTTTACCGGTAACGGCCTTGCTCCCCAGGGTTGCCACTCCGAAACGGCTGGATTCTTCGGCGCAGAAGTTGATGATTCTTAAAGAGCGCAACGGGCGTATCCCCGCTGCGTTAAGGCGCCTGACCACCTCAATACCGGCCAGCACCCCAATGACACCATCATAGTGCCCTCCTTGAGGGACAGAATCCAGATGCGAGCCGATAGTTACCGCAGCCAGTTCCGCCTTTCTCCCCTCCAGCACTCCATGGATATTGCCCGCCGCATCGATATGGACCCTGAGCCCCTCTTCCTGCATTATTTTAATTAGATATGTGCGCGCCTCCTGATCAGGGGGACTTAAGGCAAGGCGCGTAAGTCCGCCACTATCCAGAATTCCGCACTGGGCAATGGAGTTGAAATCGTGTCTGAACTTGTTCATAGTGTTAAAGTGTCCAATGTTGGAGTAAAATGCACAGGTATTGTTTGAGCGTTATTGATCTCCTCCGGTAAGTATCCGGGGCGATAATACCGATACAGGTTAAATAAAGGCAAGTGATGGGAGGAATAAAAAATATTTTATGGCATGATGTAGGATGAAATGGCACTACAAAGAGTGATGGCATAAACCAGATAGACTAGAGGAAAGAGAGATTAACGACATGGAGAGACCAATGGCAAAAACAACAGCGCTTGCGACAGTATTGGCGGTTATCTTTTGTATTGCAGCTACAGCATCCCACGTACGCGCAGACATCGCCCCATTTCAACTTAGCCTGACCCCTGATATTGCAATCCATTCGAGTACAACCCGAATAAACGGTGTGACCCTCAATATCTGGGGAGAAAATCCGCAACGTGCCCTGGCGCTGGGCCTTATTAACGGCTCAAGCGGTATGAGTTCAGGGGTAAGTCTGGGGCTGCTGGCCAACTATTCCGAGAATTATTCGGGGGTCAAGATTGCGTGGGGGGCTAACTCCTGTTCGGGGCGGATGTCCGGGCTTGAGCTGGCCATATTTAATCACGCTAATGGGTTGCACGGGGTGCAACTGGGGCTGGTGAATTTTGCGGAAAATGTAGAAAAAGGGCTCCAGATCGGGCTGATAAATATCATGAAGAACAACGTCTACTGGTTTGGCGGATTGCCGGAGCAGGTCGCACCCATGATGCTTCTGGTCAACTGGCGTTATTGATACGCACCTCCACCTCTTAATGGAAACGCATCAGCCTTGAGCCAGGTGTGCCTCCTCCTACCCTTTTCTCAGGGAGAGGCTGATGCGTTTTCGTTTTTCATCCACCTCAAGGACCCGCGCAATCACCTTTTGCCCCACCTTAACCACGTCTGCCGGGTCTTTCACGAACCCTTCTGCCAACTGACTGATATGGGCAAGCCCATCCTGATGGACCCCAATATCGATAAAAGCGCCAAAGTTGGTCACATTGGTCACGATCCCCGGCAAACTTAGCCCTGCCTGCAAATCCCCTATTTTTTCGATCCCCACCGCGAACGCGAACACCTCGAACTGTGCGCGTGGATCACGTCCCGGCTTGGCGAGCTCCTGCATAATATCGGTGAGCGTCGGCAGGCCGATATCGGCGCTGCAGTATTTTTCCAGATCTATGGAACTGCGTCGTTCCTTGCTCTGCATTAGCTCTGCCACGCTGGTGCCATTGTCGGCGCAGATCTGCTTTACCAGACTGTAGCGCTCGGGGTGCACGGCAGAGCGGTCGAGGGGGTTGGAGGCAGTATAGATGCGTAAAAAGCCGGCGGCCTGTTCAAACGCTTTTGGGCCCAGGCGTTTTACTTTTTTGAGCTGAGCTCTACTGGTAAAGGGGCCATTCTCATCCCGATAAGTGACGATGTTCTGGGCCAGCTGCGGCCCCAGCCCCGAGACGTAAGAGAGGAGCGCCGCGCTGGCGGTGTTCAGTTCGACCCCCACCCGGTTGACGCAGGAGACCACGGTATCGTCCAGACTGTTTTTCAGCGCGGTTTGGTCCACATCATGCTGGTACTGCCCTACTCCGATCGATTTGGGGTCGAGCTTAACCAGCTCGGCGAGGGGATCAGCCAGGCGTCTGCCAATTGAAACTGCACCGCGCACCGTGAGGTCATGCGTGGGGAATTCCTGGCGCGCAATCTCTGACGCGGAATAGATCGAAGCGCCGCTCTCATTCACCAGTACGACAATTGGTGCTGGAGTCAGGGTGCAGGCAGCGATAAAGCTCTGGGTCTCCCGCCCCGCTGTGCCGTTGCCGATGGCAATCGCTTCTATCTTGAAGCGCTTGACCAGCTCCTGAATAGTTTTCTGCGCCTGCATCGCCCTCCCCTCCCCGCTAAAGGGATAAATCACATCGTGGTGGAGCAACTTCCCCTGTTGGTCGAGGCAAACCACCTTGCACCCGGTGCGAAAGCCGGGATCAAGCGCAAGGATCGCTTTTTGCCCCAGCGGCGGCGCCATAAGAAGCTCACGCAAATTTTCACGAAATACCTGGATGGCCTCGGCATCAGCCTGGTGTTTAAGCTGAGTGCGCAGCTCTGTTTCCAGTGACGGTGCCAGCAGGCGCTTATAGCAATCCTCAATGGCGGCGCAGAGCTGATCCCTGTTGTTATCTTTATCCTTCTGCCCAACATGGCGTTGCAGCGTCGCGATGGCTTCATCCTGCGGAGGACGCAACGAGACCTTCAGAAAGCCTTCCGCTTCACCGCGCAGAACAGCCAGAAGACGATGGGAGGGAGCGGCCGCGGCTTTTTCGGTCCAGGCGAAATAGTCACTGAACTTCTGTCCCTGCTCCATGTTCTTTTTGATTACGTTGCTCTCAAGCTGCCCCCTTGCCATAAAGAGTTTGCGCATGAGCGCCCGCGTGGCCGGGTCTTCATTTATGTGTTCGGCCACAATATCCCGCGCCCCGGCCAGGGCATCGTCTGTAGTGTGGACACCACCTTCAGGTTTGACAAATCTGCCCGCGGCCTGGGTTGGATCCTCCGCTCCGGTCAGGATGAGGTGCGCCAGCGGCTCGAGCCCCCGCTCGCGTGCGATGGTGGCGCGGGTGCGGCGTTTAACCCGATGCGGCAGATAAAGATCTTCGAGCTCTTTCAGGGTGGGTGCTGCATCGATCTGGTGTTTGAGCTCCCCGGCATAGAGGTCCCGTTCACTCAGTGAAGCGATGATGGACTCGCGCCGCTTTTTCAACTCCTCGATGCGGCTCCTTGCATCCCTGACCGCCGCGATATCCACCTCATCCATACTGTCGGTGAGTTCTTTGCGATAGCGTGCGATAAATGGCAGGGTTGCACCCCCGTCGAGCAGCTCCGTAACCGCACGCACCCGCTTTGGGTTCAGGTTCAGCTCCGTTGCAATGGTGTGAAGCATATTTTGTTGCATAAATATATTTTGTCACAGAGAAACCTGTGAAACCCCTTTTTGGTTGTATGCGGCACTGAATAACATTGCCGCAGCTATGTTTAACAGCTACTATACACAGGTTTTTCTGCCACAGCTGCTACAAGAAAACATGGGCAGTAAAACCACCCTTAAGGTGGGAGTGTAGTCCATGCTGCGCTGGCTCCGCCTTTCCCGTCTTGATCCGAGAGGGTTATTTCCATGAGTAAGGTTCACAAATCAAGTTATTTTTTTCTAGTAGTCCTGGTTCTTCTGGCGGTGCCGGTCTTTGCAGAAACAGAGAACGCGGAAAAACGCCAACAATTAATTGAAGAGCGGGTGTTTAGAAATTACCGCGAAAACCCCTTTTCCATGCATAAGCTGAACTACGCCATCATCGGCAACAATGACCTGAAGCTTCAGTATAGCTTTAAGTACCGCTTCTTTACCAAAGCCGACTTGTATGGGTCTTTTACCAATCTCATCCTCTGGAATATCTATGAAGATCAGAATCCGGCCTACGATAATAATTATCAGCCTGAGCTTTTTTACCGCTTTGTCAAAGAGAACAAGTGGTTTCTGTCGGCTGATGTCGGATATTGGCACATCTCCAACGGTACGTCGGGAGAAAACGCACGCTCATGGGATCGTTTATTCGTCCGGTTTCAACAGATCACAAAAATATTCGACATGGATTTGTACTGGACTGCCCATGTCTGGCCTATAACCCTCTATGAGGGGAGAGAAAATAAAGATATTAACGATTATCTCGGCTGGTGGGATTTCGGATTTCGGCTGAAAAATATTCTTAAATTTCAATCGGGCGACGGGTTGGATTTTCAATTCAATTTCCGCTCCGGCGATCACGGCATCCCTTTTGATAAAGGCAATGTCACCGCGGGGTTCCAATATCGGATTCAGCGCTGGACCACGTTCAACCCCACCCTTTACCTGCAGTATTTTTATGGTTACGGCGAGGTTATCCGGGACTACAATGTCAGAAGCGATGAGTTAAGAGTGGGTATTTCCTGGTTTTATTGAAGTAAAAGTAACTCTTTGAACTCGACTAGAACCATCTCGCAAAACTCATCTTCCCGGTAGACTTCGACCCGAAAACTCCGCCCGTCATTATCAACCGCATAGTTTGGATCGAGTTGGCGGTAGGTAACGCTCAGCTCTGCCGCGTTAGCGTGGCGTTGAATTGCCCACCTTTGTCGTGGCAAAAGTATCCCTGTTCAGAACCCCACCCGGAGAAAAGTTTCTTCGTACCGTCAGATATATTGCCATCACGACGGTTATGGCTGAACCGGTAAAAATGGCAATCATGATCGCTATCTGATATTTGATCGCTACCATGGGATCGCCGCCGCCAAGGATTACTCCGGTCATCACCCCAGGCAGTGCTACCAGCCCTATCGTGGCAGTTGCGGCAATCGTTGGGGTCAGAGCTGCTTCACATGCATCGCGGATGAAGGGACGCAGTGTCTCCTGCAGACTTGCCCCCTGCGCCAGGGTGGATTCGAAGTTTTTCTCATATTTTTTAAGGTCTGTATAGAGGGTGCGCAGTCCGATTATATCAGCGCGCAGGCAGTTGCCCAGAATAAGACCACTAAGAGGGATGATGTACTGCGCATGCAGGGCGTTTTCACCCCGAAGCAGAAAGGCTACAAAATACAGCAGGGGGATAGCGGTGCCGATTGCCAGGGCCAGAAACAGAGGACCGACAACTCTGCGCATCCGCAGCTGACACCCACGGATAATGGAAAAATCCGCGACCAAAATCATTACAATTACCCAGGCAGCGGTGAGCCAGTGATTGTTAAGGTCGAATATAAACTGTAGGTAGAAACCGACAAACGCCAATTGCACCGTCATGCGCACCATGGCAAGCAGGGTCTGATTCAGGATGGGCACCCTTAGCCATAGCAAAATTCCAAGGGGCAGCAGCAAGAGCAGGTATCCACTCGCAAGATGGAGAAGATCTATGTCGATGATGTGCATGTGGTTTCCCCTTGTGGCTCAGACATATCTACAACATGGTCAGCAAATTTGATCCAGTCCTGCTCATGCCCTATGGCGAGAATGGAGATATGCTCCAAACGGCGAAGGATACCGATGACCGCATCCTTCGCACGTTGATCCAACGCCGAGGTGACCTCATCGAGCAGGAGAATTTCGCGTTCAAGCAGCAGCGCCACCATGATGGCAATGCGCTGTTTTTCACCCCCGGAAAGGGCAGCTGTCTCCTTCTGCAGGATATTGTGTGGCAGCAGCAGACGTTCGAGCAGTTGGGGAACCTGGGTGAGATTTTTACTCAGGTGGCGGTTGTTCCGAAACGCAAAGACTTCAGCCAGGTTTGCTTGGACCGTTCCACTGTTCAGCTCTGGTTCCTGCGCCACATAGGCCATACGTGCGCGCAACTCCCAACTCGACTGCCCCGTGAGGTGCCGACCGAAAATCTTTATGGTTCCAGCATCGGGGACAATAAACCCAAGAATGCAGCGCAGTAGGGTAGATTTCCCGCACCCGGAGCGCCCAATAAGGGTAATTTTCTCACCCTGAGGCAGGCAGAGGTTGAAATCAGCCAGAATCTGCTGGTGCGCAAGGTTCAGGGATAAATGCTCGATTTCAAGCGCTGGTTTCTGCACGAGTTGTCTCCCCTCCTTGATGTATCAACCCTCAGCAGTCTTGCCATTGCGGTTGTCTTTTTTCAAAAAAGGCATCTAGCCCCTCCTGCTTATCTTTGGTAGCGAAGCACATTCCAAACAGTTCCGTTTCAAAACGAACAGCGTTGTCCAAATCCATCTGCATCCCCTGGTTAACCGCCTGTTTTATCATCCGCATCGCGGTCTGGGGCTTGGCGCCAATGGTCTGTGCCAGAGCGTGGGTGGCATCAAGCAGTTCTGCGGCAGGAAACACCAGATCGACCAGACCAAGCTCAAGCGCCTGGGGGGCGGTGATCCGCTCGCCGGTAAATAGCAGCTTTTTCGCCCGACTGATACCGATGAGACGCGGCAGCCGTTGGGTCCCACCCCAGCCGGGTATAATGCCCAGATTGATCTCCGGTTGCCCCAACTGCGCCCCTTCTGCCGCCACGCGCAAATCACACGCCAAGGCCAGTTCGCAGCCGCCGCCTAAGGCATAACCGTTAATGGCAGCAATCACCACCCGTGGTGACTCCTCAATGGTTCGAAACAATTCATCCGCAGCTAACGCCACCTCCCGCGCTCCAGCGGGGCCCAGGTTGCGCATAAAGGCAATATCGCCCCCTGCACAAAAAGCTTTCTCGCCAGCTCCGGTGAGGATGATTACTTTGGCATCTGATGCGGTTCCCAGGGTTTTGAGCGTAGTGGTCAACTCCAAGACCGTGGCCTGATTAAGGGCATTCAGAGCGTCAGGGCGATTGAAGGTGACATAGGCGATCTGGTCTCGGTGTTCAATAAGGAGATTTGAAGTGGTCATCGTTTTATCCTTTTGGGGAGTTTTTTTAAACATCGTGAGTTGGAGGATCTCGTCCTTTGAGTTAGTCTACCCAAACGGAGGATTCAGGATGCGCAAAGAACGCAAAAGCTACACAGTGCAGGAGAAAGTTTTCCTTCTCAAGCGCTCCTTTCAGATCCGGCGCCAGGGTCCGATCTGCACGATGATTACAACCTGCAACCAACGATATTTACTATACCGGGCCTTGGGATAGGCAATCCCAATAAGCACAAGACATGCATTATGGGTAGAGCCGTGCCAGGAATTCTGCGACACAGGCGGGCTTGTCTGCACCATCAATATCAATGGTAATCAGGTAAGTGATTTGTACGCCATTTTTAACCTGTTTAACGTCCTGAATGGTGGTTCTGGCTCTTAGCTTGGCACCAACCTTGACCGGAGCAGGGAAACGGACTTTATTCAGGCCATAATTAACCCGATATTTCATGCCCGGATAATTTTTCTGGAAAAAATCGGGGTGATTGCTTTCAGTCAGGTAGGGTATCAGCGCCAGGGTCAGGTAGCCGTGGGCGATTGTGACACCATATGGTGATTCCTGTGCAGCTCTTTCGGGGTCGATATGAATCCACTGCAGGTCTCCAGTGACTTCAGCAAAACGGTCGATGCGTTCCTGTTTGATCTCCAGCCAGGGACCGGTATGAATTTCCTGACCGATCTGTGGCTGTAGAAACTTGAGAAAATTATCAATTTTTTCTACCGATTCCATTGCTCCTACCCCTTATTTATTGGTTGCTGGTTGTCCAGTTGGTTCCACTTGCAAACAGATGCGCTTAAGCTTCTCCATTTCCAGGTATACATGCGGAGCGGAGGCGATTAAGTATACTTTATCTCCACGATTCAAGCTGCGCAGAGGCATGGACCTCGCAAATAAGTGGTGCACTTTACCGCGAATGCTGAACTTGTCGGATTGGACCTTTTTTTAAAAAATGCCTCCTCTGCAGAATCTGTGGGTAGGCAGCAGTAAAGAATAGAGGATTGTTTTTTCCGGATGGATAAGATGGTTTTCCCGCAACTCTTAAACCCTCACCAGACAAAGACAGCAAGGACCGATCTCAGCATAGCAAAGACCGGCACACCTGTACACTGCCCGGCAGAATCAATAATTCATGTTGCGCAATTCCACGCGCATAACGATGCCAGTCGCAAATGTAGGGGCGAAAAATCTTTCGCCCTTATGGCTTGGCGCTTATAATCGCCTCAAATTATGAGCAGTAAGGGAGTTGTTTATGTCTCAAGAGGCACAATACATTTGGCAGCAACCATCGTGGCCACAATTTCGCTGGAAGTTGTGGGTGTATACAATAGTCTCTCGAGCAGACCTCTGGATTCCCGCCTGCGCGGGAAAGACGGTCAGTGGATTAAAAGGTTATGCGTAATTGTCGTGCGGTGGCGTTGCACCGTCGTATAGTGGATGTGCGAACGCATCCGCGCACAACGGTGCGTCCCTATGGTTAAAACCAGCCGCAGCAATACGCAAATGTAGGGGCGAAAAATCTTTCGCCCTTACGGGAGATCCGGGGCAGCTGAGAATAAAACCATCACCGTGGATGGAAACGCATCCGCGCACAACGGTGCGTCCCTATGGTTAAATCCAGCCTCAGCGGTATGCAAATGTAGGGGCGAAAAATCTTTCGCCCTTACGGCCCCTTACGGGAGATGCGGGGCGGCTGGGAATAAAACCATCACCGTGGGTGGGAAAGCGCAGCTCTTGCTGCTAAGCGCGCTTGTTCTTCCCCATGTAGTGCAGGTTGGTACTCCGGCACAATTTCCTGCAATAAAGCAACGGTACGCACCAGATCCAGTTTGCGCGCTGAGACAAAAAGTTCCTCCAGTTGTCCCTGCAGGGGGCCCTCATCATCATGTACCGCTCTGGCAACGCATATTTTTTCGTGCGTAGTGGTTTTAACCCCCTCCCCGTCCAGGAGCAGCTCTTCGTACAATTTCTCACCTCGGCGCAATCCGGTGAAGACAATATCAATATCCTCATACGGTTCCTTGCCCGAAAGGCGGATCAACTCCTCTGCCAGGTGGAGTATTTTAACCGGTTCCCCCATGTCCAACAGATAAATCTCCCCCCCTGCACCCATACTCCCGGCCTGGAGTACCAGTTGTGCCGCTTCGGGGATGGTCATGAAAAAACGGGTTATCTCTTTATCGGTTACGGTAATTGGCCCCCCCTTGCGGATCTGCTCCTGAAACGTGGGGATCACGCTCCCGTTGCTCCCCAGCACATTCCCAAAACGCACCGTAACAAAGCGCGTGCGGCTGCGCCGCGCCAGGGTCTGAACTATTTTTTCTGCGGCGCGCTTGGTTGTCCCCATAATATTGGTGGGATTTACCGCCTTATCCGTAGACACCATCACAAAGCGCTCCGCCTTGAACATGTGCGCCGCTTCCGCCACTATCTGGGTGCCGCGGACATTGTTATTGACCGCTTCCGCCGGGTTGACCTCCATCATAGGAACATGTTTGTACGCCGCAGCGTGGAACACCACCTCAGGCATAAATTCGTCAAAAATTGCTTCGACGCGCGCGCGGTAGCGGATATCTCCGATAATCGGATAGATGCGGAGTTTAGGATAGCGGTAGCGCAACTCCTGTTCTATGCTGAAGAGCGGGGTCTCGCCATTTTCAAACAGCACCAGCTTCGCCGGATTAAAGCGCGCCACCTGGCGACACAGTTCACTCCCGATGCTCCCCCCTGCCCCGGTAATCAGGACGCGCTTTCCATGCAGGTAGGCGGAGATCTTGTCTGTATCCAAGCGCACTGGTGCACGCCCCAGCAGATCCTCCAGCGATACCTCCTTGATCTGCTCGATTGATACTGACCCATCTATCAGCCCCCCCACACTCGGGAGGGTTTTGAACTCGACCCTGGCGCTTTGACACTGCTCCACAATGGCCTTTATCTGTTTCCCGTTAGCGGAAGGGATCGCAATAACCACTTCCTCAATGCGGTGTTTGCGGCACACCGCAGGGATATCCGCACACGTCCCCAGAACCGGGAGACCGAGAAAGCGATTTTTCTGCTTCCGGATGTCATCATCCACAAATCCAACGGCGTGGTACGGTAGTTTACGGTTTAGCCGCAATTCGCGCACAATCATCTGTCCAGCGTTGCCTGCTCCTGCTATAAGCAGGCGCTTTTTCCTGGATTTGCCCTCCCGCAACCGCGGTGAGCGTTCCCGGAAAATACGAATTGAAAACCGCAAACCCGCAACTATGAGAAAACAGAACAGCCCGTCTAGAAACAGCACCGTGCGCGCAATGGACTCTAAACGGAAGGCAAACACGGCATACAGCACCACCAGCACCGAACTCAGCGCATTCGCCTTGCTGATTGCGACCAGATCCGCCATGGAGACATAGCGCCACCAGCCCCGAAAAAGCCCGTAGTACCAGAACACCACAATTTTTACCCCCAGCACCGCCGGCAGCAAGCGCCAGAACGCCTGCATGGGAAACACTTCAAGCCTGAAATCGTAGCGCACCAGAAATGCGAGCACCAATGCGGCCACAATGGCACAGAGGTTAATGGTAAACGTGAGTAGACGTAGGAAAAAGGCGTTTTTCAGCATAAAGACCCTATATAAAGTACTGCGTCTAAGTGCGGCGCTTCAAAGTGGCAGATAAGAATTTAAGCAGATGTAGGCGTAGGTTGAACCGCCCAAGGACAATTCAAGCAAGTTACCATTAAATAAATAGAAATGCTATACGAGGATGGATTTCCCGCTACAGAATGGGGTTTGGATATACCCGCTCTGTGAACACGGATAAAGGTGTCAGGTGTCAGGTGTCAGGTGCGAGGTACAAACCTGAAACCTCAGACCTTAAAAGCGTTTACCACAGAAAACACGGAACACACAGAAAACAGATCTAAATGCGGATGGATACTGATGCATTCCCACGCGGGAGCGTGGGAACGAGGGTTAATATCTGAGAAAACCGTAAAATCCTCTGAACGCAGATAAAAACGGATAAACGCTGATCATAAACCCTAAAAGCCTTTGATTTTGGTTTTAATCATGCCCTTTCAGCGTTCATCAGCGTTCTATTGTTTTTGAATTTTCTTAGGGTGGTTTTTGCTTTTGCAAGACCTCCCGCGGCGTGAAAGGGCTGACCCCCCTCAATCCCCCCTA